>Ga0214544_1000236_pt1 | contig 91549 bp, 54 predicted proteins | sample CNSS3metaG_FD_160074 | JGI IMG/M metagenome (GOLD analysis project Ga0214544, IMG submission 160074) | Root nodule microbial communities from cowpea collected in UCLA plant growth center, Los Angeles, California, USA - CNSS3 | ecosystem: Host-associated > Plants > Roots > Nodule | place: USA...
TGTGACAACCAGGCTGCTCTCCACATTGCATCAAATCCAGTGTTTCATGAGAGAACTAAACACATAGAAATTGACTGCCACTTTGTTCAAGAAAAATTGATGACCAAGGAAATTTGTACTGAGTTCGTTGGGTCAAATGACCAACTTGCAGATGTGTTGACCAAGTCATTAAGGAGACCTCGGATTGAGTTCATTTGTTCCAAGCTTGGTTCATACAATTTGTATGCTCCAGCTTGAGGGGGGGTGTTAGAATTATTACCTATTGTATCATTAACCCTATGTATAGGGTGTTGAGTGTGGGAAACTATCTACTGCCATATCTACTGCTGCATCTAATCATGCCTAGTATCTTAGAGCAGTCTTTTCATATGTACTTGCTTCATTATAAATAGAAGAGAAGGAGAGTGGTACTGTTGTCCACTACTCATATATTTTAAAGTCTCAGTTTCAAGTGATAACAAGAGGTGAGTGTGGGATTGCCTGAAAAATGAAGTGTTACATTGTGTCCCTTAGAATTAGCATTAGATATGCTGCATTAATTATAAATATAACAATTTAAAAAATTCAATAGCTTAAGCTATTAGAAGAAAGCTCATGCTAGCTTTATTATATCTACTTATTATATCTACCACATCTTCATTGAAAGAAGGTTTACTTTCTTCCTTTTGTTTGTTGGGAGTTAAAGTTAAAAGAATGGGAATTGACATTTATATCAGTTATTTAATTTAAAATAAGTTATTTACCTTTCTTTCCCCTCGTTAAAAAGCTCCCAAACAGAAGGTTGTGACTTCCCTCCCCTTCCCTTCTCCCTCCTTACCTCTAATTCCAAAGATAAATCTAGAACATAAGTATAATAAACTCACGGGAAGAAATCACCAACTTTAAGGGGCCAATATTCATTAGCTGCATATTTTGCATCAGTGTAGATAGATGGTGTTGAATATAATGCATTGACACGTCCATCCTGAGAGAATGTGACATGATGTGCAAGTGCAAGTTGTAATTCCAAGGCGCAAAATCAGTAAGTCTCATAAATGATATAAAACAATAACTCCAGAGAAACAATTTAGACAAAAGCGCAAGCTAGGTTACCTGATTAACATAGTGAATGAACTTATCCATCTGCCTAAACCAAGAATTAGCATATTGATAACGGAAGTCTGTACCCATTGTCCACATAATGTGATTTGTTTTGGTCACATTAGCCTAGAAATAGGTAGAAAATTTATTCTGTATTTTCCATGATATACAAATACTCCATTTCAAACAACATAAAACCAACTAAAATATATGAATAAAAATAAAAGGTTTACTCTCATAAATTTGTCAGGCTTTTCAAAGGCCGTAGTGTTATAGATTCTCAAAGAAGATACCTTGCAAAATTGTATAAGACTTTAACTTAAGGCTACAAATTTGCTTCGGTGACATCTAATAAAAGTACAAAAGATGGATATTATAAAATTAAAATGTGTAAATATTTAAGTTAAAGGAAAATTGTTACAATTAATATAAGCCAGATTCTTTTTAGGTAATTCTTATTCTTTATCATCCATGCCTTTCGTTGAGTGAGGATAAAATATGTTGTTGAGTTACAAGGAGATATTGTAATTATTAAAAGTGTGCTAATGTAAGATACTAGAAATCATTGTATTATTACTCTAGAGGGTAGAGGTCTCTATATATGTTGGAGTGATTTACATTGAATCAATTCAATCAAAATCTTTTTTCCCCTTATATAGCTAGTCCTTTTCAAGTTGGTATGGATCTCCCAATCTTAGGGGCTCTACATCCACATCTTGCGCTTTGTCACCTTAGCTACAACTCTTTTGTTTTAGCTCAAAATTTTGCTCATGACCAAAATTGTTTTGTAACTTTCTTTTTCTCTCGTAGTATTTTTCAAGATCTTGCCACGGGGAGGATGATTAGAATTGCTAAGGAACAAGGACAGTTATATTGCCTTATAAAATTGGGAACCAAGGTCAATAATAGTAGACAAACAACTACTCAAGTCTAGGTGGACTTATCCAACTGAATCTAAATCTACATTTCCATATGTACCATTTTTTCTAGCCTTCACAATCAAGTTTTCATGTATGCTATAGTCGTACATGTTCATATTCAGCCGGAAGTTAGATCTTAGAGTTGTTAAATATATGTCTGTTGGTTATGCCTCTGATAAAATGGGATATCCTTGTTACCATCCTTAGAAGTAGAAGTTTTTTATCTTTATGGATGTCACTTTTCATTATGTCTTCAACTTTAGAGGGAGAGTTCTATAGAAATTCAGTCTTTTGAATCTCTTAAATCATCCTTTGTCCCTTTGGTACAGGAATCATCCCATACTAATACTACTCTTGGTACTCCTAGTACATCTGTAGGCATATCTCAAGTGAATGCTTCTGAAGCTGCTCCAGATGAGGGTAACTTTATTTGAGTCAAGATCATCTCTAATCAAAGGAGACAAAAAGCAACCAAACCTAATCCAAGAACAATTCTAATCATTTAAGCTAGAAGGAAGTGTTTCTACTTTACTTTAGAACCTTTGAAAAATTCCATGAATAATTGTGAACCTAACCTTGATGACCAACCTATTGCTTTGTGAAAAGGAACACGGTTGTTGAAATGTAATATTATTTTATTATTATTTCTTTTTGTGTGTACCCAGCTTTAGGGTTAGGATTTGAGGTAAATGTCCTACCTCATTTTGTAACCTATATATTTACATCAATAAGGTACAACAATGTAGGTCGAATACACCGTGTTTTCTCTATCTTATTTATTCAAGTTGTTATCACATCGGGTACGATCCTGCTCTATCTTCTCCTTTGTTGTCCCTAGCAACATCTATCATTATCACCACTACTCTCGACTATCGTTCACCACTATCAACATCATCGTTTACTGTCATCCAATGTTGTTCTCTTGGAAAAGGTCACGTTAAGGTACACCTCAAGGGTTATGATGAAGTCACGCGACCAATCAATCATCCACGCATCATCAAGGGTCAATCTACTTGCATCCGATTTTTGGCACATGTCCTCCACATGCCACCTTCCCATTGTCGAAACCACTTGGCAATATCTCCGTCTGGCTCTTCTTCGGCCATTTTTGTTGAGTTACAAGGAGATGTACCTATATGAGTTACTTGTCAAAACCACTTGGCAACATGTGTGGTATTGTAATACATTGTAATCATTATTCTAGAGGGTAGAGTTCCCTATATATATCTTCTTGTATAAAATTACTTTGAATGAATTTTCCTGTCATATAGCTAACCCTTTTCAAGTCCTTCTTTAAGATGCATACTTTAGGTGTCAAAAAGATCACGTGGCAATTTTAGAAGTACAAGAAGTTCCTAAAATACCTTTCCCACCAACACATATTTTTGGCCTTCAATGTGAAAGGTAACAAATCAAAATCCACTACATTCCTAGTTTACTAAGTAGAATTTAACTTGCATTCTTAGACCTCAATTTAGCATTTGAGCTATCAATGTAGAGATTTATATAAGAAAAACCAAAAAAAAACAAAAAACAAAAAAAAATGAAAACAAAAAGGTTCAATTGTCAGCCAGATCTCACCTGAGCTAAGGCAGCATATACAAAATCGTTGACCCTTTCTTGAACATTATAGTCAAATAGTAGAATGTCATCCTTCAAATAATCAAATAGAGAATTAAACATATTATTCAAGTAAGTTTAAAATAAATAAATAAACGAAGACTACCTACCTGAATAGGAGGGGAAACATCATTTATCTCAAATGTAAAACCATCAGGAGGATCATAATGCCTAGGAAATATCCCAGTAAATATCTGCAATGAAGTTTATCCTTAGGGATAATTCCTCTAAAGTACTTAAATGAGGGGAAAAAAATCTAACTTCTAAGTAGAAACAGAATCATTAAGGAACTAACTTGTGAAGAAGAACCAAGAGACTTGCAACCTTGCCAAATAACCTCAAGAGTCTTCTCCTTCAATCGCTTGGCTCTATCTTGGTAATCAATTCTAGCAAAAAAGAGAGAATCGAATCCTAGCTGCAGCAAAGATACAATCAAATACGACGTGCAAATTCATAATGGCATGCGACAACTTCAATATGATTGTGTGTGAATGACTTTACACATAATAGTACAATCTTCAAGTGACTAGAAGTGAAATAAAGCATGTTATGTTGGTAATTAGTACACATAATTGCCCACAGGGTTCAGTTATGATGAACATACCTCAGCACCAAGCAAGTAAGCCTGAACTGCAGAATGGCCAAATGGATCAATCTGCCAACCAACTCTTGGAACCTTACCAAATTCCTCTTTGATAAATTGATGCCCCCGCGTGGTCTGGTCAATTAGATCAATGTAATGTGGGGTAGCCTCATCATGCATACACATACCCCCATTTCTTCAAAAACAGAATCAGGAACCAAACAAAAAATAGCACAAAAATAAGAAATTAGTAGTCAGATTCAAAAGTCACTGACATAATATATGCCAGTTATAAATTAGGCAAAAGCACCCTCCCAAATTAGACATGAATTTGAAAAGAACTAGCTATTAACTAGCTTCAGGAAGAATAACATAGGGTAGGCACATTACATGAATTCCAACTGACCCGAGTTGACAAGCTCCTTGACCTTAATTTTCATTGCTTTACTTTGCTGTCTCCACCATCTTTGGAAAAAAGCCTACCCATAAAAAAATCAAAACTCAATTATTACTTAGTTCTTGTCCCTTAAAACCCAACATGTAAAAAAATAAAACACCACGAAAAGCACAGGAAGGTACTATTATTTATTCCTGTACACAACTTCAAAACTCACTCACTCAGTTAATATTTTCTCACTTCTTTCCTTTGTTGATGTATTTCACACATTATACTTGCAACTAATTAAAAGATTCTCTCAAACCATCGGATTTTTTTCTTGACACGTACAATTAATATTTTAATCACTTCTATTAAAATAAATTTTAATACCTTTTTAAAAAACTGTCACTAGTTAAAAACATATTTATATCATTATGCAAAGGCCTCATTATAAACACAAAATATACTTTATATACTCATAGACATATACTCTTTTTAATGCTTCCTGAAAGAAAGAACTAATTACAATGCAGGAAAAAGATGCCCATGCATCAGCTAATTACCAATCCGGTAATTCTAAAGGAGGAGAACTATGAACAACAAATGGCATGGATGCTAACAGCACCCTGATTGGCTAAAGAATCAGCTATGATATCCCAATCCTCTCTCACTGAGAATATGAGAAAATGAAATATTCCAGTCATATCTCATGAAACTTGTTATTTTGGCAAACAAAAGACCATGTGGAAGTGAATTATGAACTCCGTGGAGCACAAGCCTTATAATTTAAAATGAGATTCACATATCACTTGTCGCAACTGTTTAGACATGACTTTTAAGGATCTAGTTGGACAAAAGTATATGAGTTTCTTCACAATTAAAATCAGTATACACATAAGCTAATTTGTAAAATCTCTCTAATATAACTTCTTTAATTCTTTTTTTTACTTGTACATAAGCTAATTTTAATTTCCAAAGATGCTCATTTCACTTCTATCTCCTAGAATTACTCAGAAAGAAATTTGTCCAAACATGAGTCTCTTTGGACCAGCTTATACTTGAATTAATACGTAGAATTTCTCACATATAACTTCTCAAATATTTATCTTTAACAAATTAATTTTATTCATTCAGATTTATCATTATATTTTTCTCCCCTAAAATTCTTTACAAAAAAAAGTTCATCCAAAATACAAGCTACGCAGTGCAATGCAACTGAAATGCCATATATGATCAATTACCATCTCAACATATATGAACTTGCGATTCTTGTCCTCCAAGAGCGAGGATATCACAGAATCCAGCACGTTCTGCACACATGCACCCTGCAACCACAAGTCATCTCAATTAATTGTTCATAATACAATTCCTAACTTTGCAGCCAAAATTAATAATAATAAATTATATAAAAAAAAAAAAACAAAGACAGACCCGAATGGAGTTGTTGGCCCCAACGTAGTATTGATCGACGGTCTTGAGCCAGCCAACATCGTCGTGGGAATGAGGTACCAAGTGCACGTTTATTTTGTCTGGTACTATCCTCTGCGTCGTATTATACTCTATGTACTCTGATTCCACAACCCAAATCGCCGCCACCAAAAAGGCGAATACCGCTGCTGCATTGACCATCGCTGCCGCTACCGATTTTCCACTGATTTTGGCTATATATACTGTTAGTTTCTTTTCATCGTTAATGAATTAAGTAACTGTGGAGTGCAAGGAAAGACACAAGAAAAGGGCCCTCCGTGAATGATTAACTTTCTTTTTCAAAGAAAATGTTATATACTTCTTTGGATGCATTATCTCAGTCTTTTTGTCTAGACGTGAGTGGATAAGTTTTCATAAAAGTTGAAAAAATGAAAGAATAACTAGGACAGAGAAAAATTCGTATCCGACTTAAACTAAACAAATTCAAAGTAAATTTGATAGATGAGATAAAAAAAATGATAATTATAGTCGAATTTGGATTACGATTACGAGTGAAATTTTATGAATATTGGACTCGGTTTAAATTTATATTTTAAAATTTTAAAATTTATATATATTTTAAAAAAAATAGTATAATATTGTTTTGGTGAAATTTACTAGTAAGTTATATAAAATTAAAATTCATTATAATTTTTTAGTTAAAAATTTACTATATTTATGTTATTTATATTATAAAAAATTATTAAAAAGCTTAATTTAACATAAATCTATAATCTGAAAAATCATATCAAATTAATTTATAATCAAACAATTAAAATTTGATTAACTCGATATCAACCCCCAAAATTCCAGCTTCCATCATCTCTTCCAAAATTATGTTCCAATATCATTTTGTCATTTATAATTATTTCCACACTTTTCTTTCATTCCAAATAGAAATTAGATCAATTTTTTGAAATAAAAGAAAGAGTAAGTGTTCCTCTTTTACTGAAAATTTGTTGTTGATTAATAAAATCGGACATTTTTTCTATTTCATTTAATATGATTCGTTTATTTATTATATTTCTTTTATTATACAAAATATATACAAAATAAAAATAAAATTAAAAAATAAGATGAAACAAAATTTTCTTCACATATTTTAAACTTTAATTTTAAAAAAAAAAAAAAAAAAAAAAAAAAAGGAAGAGCCCAATTTGTTATTAATTATCACACTCCTTCTCATGAACCCAATAACTCAAATATTTTCTAACTTTATTCCTAATAGAGAAATTAGTTATATAATAATAATTAGAAGTAATATCTCTTCAAATGGTAAGAATCAATATTATTAATTGGGATTGATTTTGTGCTCTGATTTATCATTCATGATGATTATTTTGTGCTCTAATTTGCTAGGATTTGATTCCCATAATTTGCTATCATAACCAATTTCTTTTTTATATTGTTCATTATAGTTAAAACTGATATTGCATTGATATTTCAAGGTGTGAGTATAAATACGCATTTTGTCATGACCAGAAAAAAGGATTCTCTACACTTTTCTAATTATTTCCCATCACCAGTCTCACATACACACCTCCTCTTTCATCTCTCTTTCAAAAAGAAAAAACATATTGGACGGAGGTAAAAAAAAAGAGAAGATTCTTTATACTCTCTCTTGCTCTCTCATTACCACCCACACAAACTCATCTCATTTTTATCTCTCTTGAACAAAAAAAACAAAAAAATATTATAAAAGAAGGCAAGAATTCCTTATATTGTTCATTATAGTTAAGGTTGAGATTGCATTGATATTGCAAGGTATGAGGATAAATACGCACTCTGTCATGACCAAGAAAAAAGGATTCTTTACACTTCTCTAATTCTTTCCATTCACCACCCACAGAGACTCATCTCATTTTTATCTCTCTTGAAAAAAAACAACAAAATATTATAAAAGAAGGCAAGAAAAAAGAAGAGGCAGAAGGTACGTCATTGTTAGTTTCTTTTTCTTTTGATTTATTTTTTTTTAATTTTCATCATTTTGTTTAAATCATAATTTTTTTTTCCTATTTCTTTGGTTTGATGTTTGCTCGACCGCTCGCGTTGCATGACACCCATTTTAGACTTTCGTTCCTTTTATTCTAAAACAATATATACCAATCTAAGAATAAAAAAAATAGTTTTCTTTGTTTACTTTTTAATATCTATCTGGTTGCTCATGTCGTAGTAACATCCACATCCACTTTTAAATAACTTTAAAAAAATATAAAAAATTATAAAAGATAAAAAAGATAAAAAATATCAAAGATTAAAATAAAGAATTTATTTTCATTATCGGTCCGACCGCTCGCGTCGCATGACACCAATAATAAAATAATACTAAAAATTTGAATGAAAAAGTTTTCAAAATTATTAAAAAAAAATTAAATAATTTTTCAAATTTTTTTCCAAATAGCTTTTTCAAAAAGAATTACGTAACTTTGATTCTCCATTATAAATGGAGATATGTAAGAGCGAGGATTAATCTTTGTCGGGCCCAAAAACTAAAAAAAAAAAATTATTTTTTTCTTTTGTACATCCTTTTATTATTACTTTTGGGGAAAATTAAATATTTTGAAAAACCACATAACTTTTACACATTTAATTAAAGGTACCATCTTAGGATGGGCGTCGTGGGGTGCTAATACTTTTCCCACACGTAACTGTAACATTCCGACAGGATATTACGAATTTTAATAAAATAAAGGTAAATTCATAATTACACTGCATTTAATAAAACCTCATTTTCCAAAAACGCGAGAAATTTAAATATTTTTATTAATTGCAAATATAACCAAAGTTCAATACTCATAAAAACTGAACATGATAATAAATCCTTTCATCAGAGTTTACAAAATATCTCAAAACAAAATCATGTAAAACTCCTCACTCCACATCTAAGCCTCATCAACTCCACCTGCAATATCATCTGCTCACGTGTACCACGTACACGATCATCGCCAAACACAAGCAGATAGGATGAGCTAAAAAGATAACACATTATTATACATAAATACACCATATACATACATATATATATATATATATATATATATATATATATATATATATATATATATATATATATATATATATATATAAAGAAAACATTAAAAGAAAATCCTTTATTTTATTCTGCATGGCCACAACCATGCATCAGTCATTCCACCACCAAAGAACCTCCTCCTTTTCTATCACATGGCCACAACCCGGTAATATCGATGCACATCAAGGAAGACTCGTTCCCTTCCTTCCACATGGCCACAACCATGTAATATCATTGCACATCAAGGAGACTCGTTCTCGCTCTTTCACATGGCCACGACCATGCTAGCAGTGTTCTACATCCTCTATTAAGTATCTCAAGGCGCTTTGCTGCCACACCTATCGGCCACAACCGATAAAGCACGTGCCGAAACCATGCTACGGATCACACACCGTAACGCCAAGTGGAGTTCCCAAATACGAACATAGTCCGTAAAGTCCTAGGACTACCAAACTCTTCAACAAAACACTGAGGAGGGCAATCCATCTGGACCCATCTGTACTGGCCACAACCAGCACACTCACACTGGTAACACTCGCCAACCCGAGCCACAACTCAAGAGTTTCTCGTGTTCATCCGCTATCCCGAGCCACAACTCAAGGGAAGTCATTCCGGTCCACAACCCATAGAATGCCACGTGCTTAACCCCTACCCTAGGCCACAACCCAAGGATACGTTCCGGGCCACAACCCATGGAACACCAGCAAGCCCACCATTAAGATATCCTAGAAGCATGATAGTTCACACATCCCAAGTCCACCACCAATCAGTTTAATACCACATAATCATATAATCATATGCAATTAAACATATAATCCAACCATCCTTTGTTAATCTTCAAGCCTTTGCCTAAGCACTCCAGTCCATCTCGCTTAAGCTAGGTTACCTCGCCTAAGCGAGCACCACGCACAGAACCAGCCTCGAACTCTCGCTTAGGCAAGTTACACTCGCCTAGGTAAGATCACATTTCGCCCAAGAATCAAAATCTCTCGCATGGGCTGCGAGTTAAGCTACCATCAAAACATTCTTCGAGTTCTCGCTTAGGCGAGACTCACTCGCCTAAGCGAGATGACCTTTCGCCCAAACCAAAAATCCTCTGCCTGAGCGATAGCCTCGAGCAGATAAAGGGTACGAGTCCCTGTATATCTCTCCTAGGCGAGTCTAGCTCGCGTGTGCGAGAATTGCAGGTTCTGACATTGGTTCACGCACACAAACACTACACCAGATACTCAAAACACAACCCAAAACATACCAATTCATTCAGCATAACTTCATTAGGCATATGAGCATAATTGGACAGGAATATATTCCCCTACAACCCAACTTTGCATAATCACAAAATATACAGAACACAACTCCATTAAATGCATATATTTAGGTCAAATTCCAATGAAACAGTACCCAAAACCCACAACCCCAAATTCCCTCATGTGCAACACGAAATTCAGGTCATAGCTTCATTAAAATCATGCAAGACAATGCAATTAAGATAGAATTTCGGGTTCAGCTCCCCTAACCTGGAATTTCCACTTGTTAAACCTTGAAATTGGAAGGTTCCTTTGATCACTAAAGCTTGCCTTATCACCACTTCAATTAGTCCCTTGTAATTCACTCTCAACCCACTATTTTTTCCTGAATTCGTGTACCTCACCACACCCTCTGAAAATCAGCCTCTCAAAACCCTCTTCTTCTCTCCTGTTATCCCTAGAGTACTTTTATTCGTTGGGCGATGACCCTTCCACTCGGCACCGTCGGATCACTAAGGTCGACTTTCGTCCCTGCTAAATGGGTGGGTCTTGCAGTCATGCTCCCTTCTGCCTTTGCACTCGAAGGCCAATCTTCGTCTGGCCCGAGGAAACCTTTGCATGCCTTTAGTACTTGGGTAGTGCAAAAAAAACGAGAATATGGTTTAATTGTGGATTTTATTGCTATTCAAGGGCTATTACTTGATTGTCAACCCCTGGGCCCTTCTGCTAGGTTTTCTCCACCCCTTCAAATTCAGCCCACAACTAAATTTTTAAGCAAAAAAAGTTAAATCTAGCTCACCAAAGATTGAACCCATGACCATACCAATGCCAAATCAAAGCTAAATCATCAAGCCAATTCATGTTTCTTGACAATTCACATAATTCTATAACCATGTTATCACCCCACATGACCTTGTATAATATTAAAATTAATAATAAATCAAACAACACATAAATGGCATACATAAGACTCAAACCCAAGTCCTTTCACACAATAAAATACTCTCAACCACTTGAGCTAGTACTTTTTCATGTCATATCAATCAATATTTAATGTCATAAAGGCTCCTCTACCCGAATTTATTAATTAATTAATTATTTAATTAATTAATTTTCTCGGGTCTTACAGTAACCGACTCCTAGACGAAAAATCTGATTTTTCGTAGACTATGTATTATCTTTTTGGTTCTTCCGTAGTTTTCAAAAATAAACTATGGTGGCGACTCCAAACTTTGTTTTTACAAATTTTTATTTTTGGTTCGTTGTCCCGTCGCGATTTCGGTTGCGACACTCGATAAATTATATGGTTGATTATAAATTTTAAAATATTAAATTTGAATTATATTAGATTGGTTAGGTCGGATTCAAATCTAATTAAATTTAAGAATAAATAGTTAAAACTAATTTATATAAATTAAAATATTTAAAAGTATTTTATATATTTTAAACTTTTTTTTTCCTTTAATTTGTACAAAGATACATTTGTTCTATTAAAAAGTTGTTTTACTTTTACTTATATAATTTGTACATAAGATAACATTATTTCACATACTTATCTTTTTGTAATGGATAGTGATATAGTGACATGTAGAATTTTACTACTTTTACAACCATGCGTCGTACTAGTTTGTTAATTTTTTTTTTCATTTTTAATGAAATTCCATTTTGGTAGTGTTTGAAAGGCATAAAGGATTTGAAGATCCACAAACAAAGCGTGAGGCTAAAACCCGTCTTCAATCGCGTTTGTTTTCTCGAACTAGTCTTCCTCTTCTTCAAGCTCGCATATAGTTCTTGAACCAATGTTGTTGGTGTGCAATATATTTGTGTTTTTAAGCGTTCTTTTTTAACTTGAAACTCGTATTTTTGGAAGACGTTTTGTTCAATCTTGACGACTTGTTGTTGAAGCTACTTTTGTGGAAACTCGTGTTCATCTTTGAACCCCTCTCGTCCAAAGCTGATTAAACTCTGTTCGTGGTCGAAGTCACTATAAGTTTTGAAATTCCTAAACCTAATATAAATATCTTGTATTGGCGTAAGTTTGTGGCTTTCGTCTTTGGGATGGAATATAATTAGGGTTGGTTCTTCGTAAGGTTGTGATGGTAAATTATATTTATCTTTGTGTATTGGTTATGATTTTTTGTTCTGTAAAAGGCAAGGAAGAAGATGGATTTTTTCTTTGAAATGTGGGTGGTTGAAGTTATGGTTAACTCTTTGCCTTGATGAAGGAAAAGAATCCCCTCTTATTAGTATATGCTTACTTAAGAGTTAATATCGATCAACCCATGATGTATGATTTGTACATTAGATATCCATTGGTTGGCTTATGCAGTAAACTGTAAATCCACATTTGTGCTTACTTTAGACTTAATATATGTGAACCCATGGTATAACAACGAACCCATGGGATATGATTTGCACATTACATGTCAATGTTACTTGGAAAATGGAAAGATTTATAGAAGTTATACCCTTCATCGCCACTTTGAAGAAAATTGTCAGGTACTAATATGTTAGATACATGTAACTCGATGTTAGATACATGTAACTCGATTGGTGAAATAGTATCTCTATTCAAAAAATCATGTTTTTTTTACCATGGTGAAAGTTATCTAGAATGAAAGTATAAGCAGAAAAATGTTAAAATTTCCATTGCCGGGAATTAAACCCGGGTCTCCTGGGTAAAAGCCAGATATCCTAACTGCTAGACGACAATGGATTCTTGTTTATAAAGTTTTTAATTTTCACACAGAAAGGTTGGTTGCATTTGCACTTGCTTCCTTGGTAAATCAAAGATTAAGTTCACACAGACTATATTAAAAAATAAACTTTAAGTTAAACTTAACTTTGCAAATCCTAAAATTAATTTATATAAATTAAAATATTTTAAAAATATTTTATTCAATCTTTCAAACTTTTACTTTTAATTTGTACATAGGATAATTTTTATTTATCAAAAATTTATACTATTTTTATTTATATATTCTTTTAGAATGACTTTAACCCATTATTTTAATACCATGTTAAAAATTAAAAAAATAAGCTCTAAATTTAATTCAATTCTATAAAATCGACGTATAAGATAGATTTGTATCCACTTATATATTATAAATTATTTTATGTATAGTTGATGTGAGACTTTTAACAATTTATAGAGAAGTTCCTCAATAGAATATTATTATTATTTAGTTAAGAAATAAATGGTCTTTGCCTTTTTAGCTTATTGTATATTTCGGTTAGAGAAATTACGTTTAGGAATAATATACTTAAAACTTAAATTTAATATAATATTATTGGAAAGAAGTGTTCTACTATGAAGTGAAAAGTGTAATGACTTTAGGAATTGAGCTAATCTTTTTTGAGAGATGAAAGTTGAGTTGTCCATTAATGAGTAAGAAAAGATCACAATATAGAACATTCTTCAATGATTAAATCAATAAGAGTTTTGTATAAGAGTAAACGATATATTAAAGTATTGAATAATGAATGAGTATTTCGTCATATATTATCATGTATTTATAAGGTGTTCAACCTCCTAAAATAAAGTCTTAACTAACCAATTAGATATATTTAATTACGCAAATAATTGAAAAATATCTCACATTTTCTATTAATTGTTTATTCGAGTTATTCCAATATAGATAAGTACTTCGCCAACCATATTAAGTTATGATTATATTTCTAAGTTGCACACATATAGGTGGGTACATATGCCCCTAAACTTGAAATACACAAATGTGGTTATGCAAGTGAAATCGATTTCTAGGATGAACAAGCTTTTATTGTATCAATTGATTACAGAGGTTAAATTTTTAGTACCAGGTAGATGCTTCGTAAACCTTTCATTGGAGCTTAGTTCATTTAACTATTACATGTTGACTGCTTTTAGTTATACTTTATGAGAAATGTTACCCCAAGAGTGATTTCCAGTGTTCATTTATGAGAGGTTTTCAACATTAATTTGAGACATTGCAACATTTAGACAGCTGAGGTTTCACTCTTCAAGACACATTGTTCTAGGATATAACGTTTGAGGACTTCGTCATTAACCATGTGTCTACCACTGCATTGAATTCCAACTCTTCCAGACATATTAACATGAAGGCCAACCCTGTGAAAGTTGGAGGTTATGATATTTTAAAAGTGGTGAGGACGGGTAAGTGTTTCAACGCTTATGAGATAATGTTGGTGAGGTGAACGAAGATCACCTCGTTAAGATCAGAAGATCTAATGAACCACGTCAAACAATCTGATCTATATAAGGTCATTTAATGATTTTGATGATAACAAACGCTTATAATCTTTTTAACATATGTGTTCATGTAGTTGAAGGATCCTTAGACAAGTTTGTTTCTTCTTAGATTATATGACTTTAAAGACCTCATCTAATCCTCTGTCGGACGGTGTATGATATCAAATTCATTTATAATAAAATCAATCAAGTCGTAATGGTAAATGTTTTACAGACTAAGTTAAAATTACTTTCAAACGGCTAGTTTATGCATGATAAATTGGTGTTAATAAAATCAATGTTTGTATGATAAACTCTTTTGAAAACAAATAATCTTATGCACTTATGATTAATGACGCTTAGTTGATATTTTTGAATATTTTGTTTGGATTGTTTCCTTTGGTAGATTTAAAGATATGAGTGTTGAGAAGATTAGATCAAATGTTTTCACAGCAAGATTTCCCTATCGAAAATATGGAAGATACAACTTGAAATTCCTATTAAAATATCAGTAATGATATTTTAACAATGCACATTTGACAACTTCTCTCACTACCTGACGTGGTAGTGAGAGATTAATTTTTTTTTTAAAAAAAAAAATCTACGTAAGCAAGTGTTTGAATGAAGCGTGAGAGAATGGAGGTTTTATTTTTGGTGTGCAGAGTGTACAGCGGTTACGTTGTGTTGCAAAAAAACTCACTTGGCATTGCATTTATAGGCGATTCTTCTTCCCCTTTCACTGAAAACCAACTTCTTCCGTTGAAGAGCGTTCCTTTCACCTGTGTTGAAACCCTATATTCTGTTTTGATTCCTTTCATTCCATTCTTGGTCACATTTACGATGGTGGAGGAGGCATGGGTTGACGGAGTCGCTGAAGTTGGGGGTGGGTAAATCCCGTTCTGAATCCTGTTCGCGTTGTGATTTGTGTTTGAAAGCTGTCATTTTTGCACTGGTGTTGTTACTGGTGTGACTATTGGAGGAGGTGCATTTGGTTTCTTTTTTGAAGAAGTTTTTGCGCGGTAAGTAAATGATTTATTCCACATTTCTATGTTTGGTTGCCATGGTGGGTTATGATGTAGTTGGAAATTTTTTTGTGAAAGGGGATTTCTAATTTCGTTTAGGGTTGATTTATATGAATGTTGGAGTTATTTAGTTATTGTTGCGGAAGAAAGAAATGAGGTTACTTGTTTGGGTTTAATTTTCGTTGCTTAGTGCGTTTTGGGTTTTGGTTGTTTGTTATGTGTTACTAAGTTGGTTTTTTTTAAAGTGAAATGGCTGGGAAACACAAAAGAAATTCGTCATTAGAGAAAATGAAGGAGGATGTCAATAGAGGAAAGGCACCTGTTAGCACAAACAAAAAGGATGTCAAGAGAGGAAAGTCATCCAACACCACAAAAAAAGCATTTGTGAGTGATGCGAAAGCTTGCGATAATAAAGAGGTAACTTAAATGATAAATGTTTATATGCATTAAATTTGGTATATTTGTTACATTGCTGACGTTTGTGTTAATTGTAAGTTGAAATATTTTTTTTAGGTTCGCATTAAGCACCGCTACCAAACCAAATACATTGTTGAAGGAAACACCTTACTTAGTAGTAATCACCGTAGCATACTTGAATTGACCCCTTTTTCTTCATGCCTAAGGATAAAGAAATAGTTGAACATCAACTATGCGTTGCTTAGAGAGGTTTTGAGTCGGTGGGTTCCTACTGGGGAATTCATCCAAGTTAGGCAGCAATTGGTTAAGTTAAGTTGTTTAGATGTGACCATATGTTTGGGCTTAAGTGCTGGGGGTAATGATGTTGTTTTTGATAGTGAGTTGTGTGGAGAAGTTGGTTTGCTATTTCCTTTAAGGGAAATAAAGGTGAGTGACATCATTGAAAGGATGCGTGATTTGGTTGGTGAGGAAGATAATGTGCAAAATGTTTCCCGCCTTTATGGGCTTGTATGTTTTGCTGTTTTGTTTTTCCCTCGGACGTCTAGGACCCTGACAAACCTACCTTCTAGGTTATTAGATAACCTAGACACACTGAGGCAGTACCGGTGGGCTAGTCATGTGCATAGTTTTCTGATTTCTTCTTTGAATAGATCATTGACAGTGTATAGAGAGAAGTCCAATAAGCACACCATATTTGTGTCTGGCTCAGTGGTCATTGTTTAGGTACAAATTTTTTTGAATTGTAATATTTAGTTGATGTGTTTGTTATTTGAGGTGTATTAATAATGGCAAATTTCATAAATGCGTGGGCATGTCAAAAGCTTGGTTTGGGAGATATAAGTGGTACAATTGCCTTTCCCAGATATTTGTCATGGCCACTGGTAAGAATGTGGGGTGAAAGAATCAAGAAGTGTTTTGAAGTTAACCAGGTGCGTTATAGTTGTGCATATAATTGTAAGTGTACAACTGCCAACCTATATGTATTCATTTGCTGAGTAGCTCTGTTTTTGAACTTTTAATGCTAAGTATGCAGTGTATAAGTGCGAAGTCATTGGATGTTGAAAAAAAAGGAATTCTGTGTTTGTTTTTATGATTTTGAAATGTACCAGTTACCATAATGTTGCATCGCATTAGTGTAATATAATTAGTGCATGTAGAAGATCAATGATGTTTTTGTACAACAGTACGTATTTGTGAAGCCATGTAATATTATTTGCAGAATTTACTTGAAATTGAATTTGACATGATGAGGCTCAATGAATTTAACTATGTTTTTCGAACTGCAAATTCATGAAATGTGATATCAAGAAGTGTTTGTTTTGTTTTTGTTTGCTGCGTAATGTGGCTTCCCATTTGGGATGGAAGTCCTGATGCAGGAAATTTTGGCATTGAGGAAGCTGAAAATACTGTTGAAGCTGGCCCAAGTGCTGAAGAAGACAAAACTGGTGAAGAGCACAAGGATGTTGTTGATTCCAGTTTAAGTGAGGATGCTTTGATAATTGTTGAGGCACTGGCCTTTGTTTCGCAGCAACTAGGGGATCTAGAAGCTGACAACACAACTGATAGACAGTTGTGTTAAATTAATAATATATACTTTTAGTAGGAAGGTTGTAACATGTCTAAAATTTGTGCAGATGTGTGATGAAGAAGCCCATGATTCCCTTGAGGAGGTGGCATATGCTATATTGAGGGAAGAGAAGGTGATGGAGGTTGAAAAATGTGATGACAACCCGAATCTTCTAGCAATTGTGCCTTACGTGAATCCCAGTAGTCCTCTTCATCAACCAAGTAGTCATCTTGCTGAACCAATTACTCCTCTTTCTCAAGTACTTGCTCCCCACGTGGAGAAGTTATTTTTGTATCAAATTGTAACTTCCAAATCAAGAGGGTAATGGGAATAAATTTTTTTTTGTCATTGTTTGTGTTATTTTAATGACTTTAATATAACCTTGTTGACATGACAGATGTTTATTTGTCGATATTAATGACTAGATTCTGACTAGTTCTGAAACGAGAAACTTTGCGTCGCGTGAATGGATTGACAATATGGTAAGATTGGTGAGTTAAGTTAATTTGACATGGTAAGATTGGTGATGACTTTTTTGTTGTTGTGTGCATATGTAGTCCATTCTCTTTGCAGCAGGGACATTTATGTACAAGGAAAAATGTCAAACTGGGAGTATTAGTAGAGTAATTTTTAGTCCAATGTACACGGTATGTGTAGTGATTTTTTTATATACAATTTTAATTTATTTGCTAGACTTAATTCTATTAATATTTTGTGTAGGATAAGGTGATCCGTGATTATGCAAAGAGGAAGGTTAACGGACGGGTCTGGTCTTTACTGAACTATAATGAATTTTTCTCAAATCGCCTTCTTTCTATACATGATCTTTTGACAGCAAAATATGTTAGTGTTGTTATTTTTATTTTTCTTTATTGTGGCTATGTTCAGCTTGTGTGTACCAATTATGTGCTTCTAAGTTCATTTACTTGTTTCAGCTAATGACACTAGTGCTTCATGACAACCACTGGTGGTGCTATGCCCTTCATTGGGAATCAAAAAAATTGTTTGTGCTTGACTCCCAAGGATACAAATTGACAACCATATTGTAAGTACTGGTATGTTGTTTAGTTTACAAAATTGATTTATAATTTGTTTTGCCTATTAAGTAATATGACATGTTACTTAAATTCATATGTTTAAAGGCACATAATCTGGAGTTGTTGTTTTCTATGCTGATGTCTCCCGAACCGAAAGAGAAACCAACTTTCAAAGTAATCATTGAAGAGCTGCCACAACAACCAAATTTGAAAGTTGTTGTGTTTCTAAGTTGAAAGTATCGTGCCATGTCAGAGATGATGAGTTATGTGATACCCGATGTTACTGAATTTGATTAGATTTGATTGTGGTATAATGGTACTCAAATATCTTCAGCATTGGGAACATCACAAAAAGTATAATGGGCAAAGTATGCCTACTTATACTGGGATAAGTTTAATGTGTAAAGAGGAAAATTGTTGATTCATGCCTTGATGTGAAAAGTTAAGTTCAATGTAATGAGTTGTTAATTTATGATTGCAGGCGAAGCTGCAATAGTTCAAGCAAGACTACATATGTGATTGGGTTATGGATCCCCAAAATATTCACCGCGACGCTGTTCTTTTCGCCATTCAGTACAACATATTTTCTTTTCCATCAGTAGATTAATAGGTTTAGGACATCAGCTTTTGTACATGAAAGGGTGTTTTATAAGCTTTAAGTTAATTAGTTTGTGTATAGGGCATGCAATGTAGATATTAACATATTTATTTTGTTGTACAAATGTTTGCAATATTGTTGAAACCCAGGACGCAATAAATGCTAAACTTTGGATTGCTTTCTCACATTATGGTCATAAATTTAATTTGGACGTTTGAGAGGTTCCAGTTTATGTGCGTACCAGGTGGTTCGTAAGTGCGAACCTCAATTACTCTAGATTTAAGTGATTTTGGATATAAGTGCGAACTAATGTGTCCCCTTATGCTAACCTGCGTTATATGATTTGAACAAATTGTTTAACACTTGTTCGGTTGGATGAGAACTATCCCGTATGGTGGGGTGACTAAACTATTGACTCCCTTAAGATTGACATCAATTCATAAGGAATAACTGTAATGATAAGTTTTTCACATTGTTGTTAATTTTTTGCAAATGACCAACTCCCACATTAAGTGCAAAACATAGTTATCATAAGTGCAAACCTGCACTTTAGTGCAGAATATTGATTTCCCTCACCACGTACAAGTTGTTGGCCTTAAGTGTAGTCAATTTATGATTTTGTATTGATGTATGAGGTGGGTAGGTCTGACGTGAACCCATTTCAGTAGGTGGTGGTTTCAGATGTGATTCTGGATATAAGTGCGAACTAACGTGTCCCTTCTGCTAACCTGCGTTATATGATTTGAATAAATTGTTTAACACTTGTTGGGTTGGATGAGAACTATCCCGTATGGTGGGGTGACTAAATTATTGACTCCCTTAAGACTAATATCAATTCATAAGGAATAACTGTAATGATAACTTTTCCACATTGTTGTTAATTTTTTGCAAATGGCCAACTCCCAGATTAAGTGCAAAACATAGTTATCATAAGTGCAAACTTGCACTTCAGTGCATAATATTGATTTCCCTCACCCACGTACAAGTTGTTGGCCTTAAGTTTAGTCAATTTATGATGTTGTATTGGTGTATGAGATGGGTTGGTTTGACGTGAACCCATTTCAGTAAGTCGTGGTTTCAGATGTGATTATGGATATAAGTGCAAACTAACATGTCCCCTTCTGCTAACCTGCGTTATATGATTTGAACAAATTGTTTAACTCTTGTTGGGTTGGATGAGAACTATCCTGTATGGTGGGGTGACTAAATTATTGACTCCTTTAAAACTGACACCAATTCATAAGAAATAACTGTAATAATAAGTTTTTCACATTGGTTTTAATTTTTTGCAAATGACCAACTCCCAGATTAAGTGCAAAGCATAGTTATCATAAGTGCAAACCTGCACTTCAATGTAGAATATTGATTTCCCTCACCCACGTACAACTTGTTGGCCATAAGTTTAGTCAATTTATGATGTTGTATTAGTGTATGATGTGGGTTGGTTTGACATGAACCCATTTCAGTAAGTCGTGGTTTCAGATGTGATTATGGATATAAGTGCAAACTAACGTGTCCCCTTCTGCTAACCTGCGTTATATGATTTGAACAAATTGTTTAGCACTTGTTGGGTTGAATGAGAACTATCCCGTATGGTGGGGTGACTAAATTATTGACTCCCTTAAGACTGACACCAATTCATAAGAAATAATTGTAATGATAAGTTTTCCACATTGTTGTTAATTTTTTGCAAATGGCCAACTCCCACATTAAATGATAAGCATAGTTATCATAAGTGCAAACTTGCACTTCAGTGCAGAATATTGATTTCCCTCACCCACGTACAACTTGTTGGCCATAAGTTTAGTCAATTTAAGATGTTGTATTGGTGTATGATGTAGGTTGGTTTGACATGAACCCATTTTAGTAGTCGTGGTTTTAGATGTGATTATGGATATAAGTGCAAACTAACGTGTCCCTTTTATGCTAACCTGCGTTATATGATTTGAACAAATTGTTTAGCACTTGTTGGGTTGAATGAGAACTATCCCGTATGGTGGGGTGATTAAATTATTGACTCCCTTAAGACTGACACTAATTCATAAGGAATAACTGTAATGATAAGTTTTCCACATAGTTGTTAACTTTTTGCAAATGGCCAACTCCCACATTAAGTGATAAGCATAGTTATCATAAGTGCAAACCTGCACTTCAGTGCAGAATATTGATTTCCCTCACCCACGTACAAGTTGTTGGCCTTAAGTTTAGTCAATTTATGATGTTGTATTGGTGTATAAGGTGGGTTGGTTTGACGTGAACCCATTTCAGTAGGTCGTGGTTTCAGATGTGATTCTGGATATAAGTGCGAACTAACGTGTCCCCTTCTGTTAACCTACGTTATATGATTTGAACAAATATTTTAGCACTTGTTAGGTTGGATGAGAACTATCCCGTATGGTGGGGTGACTAAATTATTGACTACCTTAAGATTGATGTAAGACCCGAGAAATTTTAATAATTATTTATTAAATGCAGGTAGTAAGAGTCTTTAAGAGATTTAATGCGGATTGCTATGACGTGAAAAAGTTTTAGCTCAAGTGGTTGAGAGTACTTAAATATGTGGGAGGACTTGGGTTCAAGTTCTATGTATGTTGTTTGTGTGTTATTTAATTATTATTGTTTTTACTAATATGTTAGAGCATGTTGAGTGATAATATAATCATAAAATTATATTAATCATCATGAAACATGAATTGGTTAAATGGTTGAACATTGATTTGGCTTTGGCATGGTGAACCTAAATTAAACTTTATTTTTGCCAAAATGTTCTTTAGCATGAAGGTGAAAGGGCAAGGAAACTCTAGTAGCCAAGGGAGGGCTGATAAACCATCATAAGACAACAAATTGAATGACATTAACCTTAGTTTAATTGTAATTTCGTTTTGCATCATTAATCCCACATTAAGACACCAATTATTGGCCAATTAAGAGAAAAAGAGAGAGGTTTTGTGGCTGGTTTTGTTGGATGGGTAGAGGAATACGAAAATCAGAGTAAGGTAAGTGTATTGACCGAGGCATTGAAGCTAAATTCAGGAGAACTAAGGAAGGCTATTGGAAGTAAGGGAGAACCAAGGGCTACTCAAGTTTTAAGCAAAGGAAATAAGGTTAGAGGAGCTTTACGCGTTAATTTTATGCTTAATTCTGATTGATATGATAATTAGAGTACCTTACATGTTAACCCTATTTTAATTGTGATTGGCATGATAAACAAGGTAATTTTATGTGGTGATTATTTTAAGTCTGATTAGCATGCTAAGTAGGGTATGATTATGTATGAATTGTATATTCCATTTTAAAGTTTGTGATTCTGGGAAATTTCAAGAATTAGACTGGTTGGTAGTGAACTGCCGCCAAACTATCTTTTCCTTGCTAGGCCATTTAGGGTTTCTGTAGAGGAACCAACTGCCACAAATAGCGTAAAATAGATAATTTGGCCATTGTTGACCGCCCTTGCCATAGTTGACTGGTTCACCAATCTTGACTCTCTGACAATCCATTGAGAGACTGCCATGTGTCAAGGAAGTCTCTCCATTAGGGTTTGACTGCCATGAGTGATTGCACAAAGGTTACGGGGTTGCCTCGGTGGCGGTAGAAACATTGAAGGGGCAGATTCCACGACTGTTGAAGAAAAATGGAGGTGGGTTCGCGTTCCAGAATTACCACGGTGTTGCACGAACAGTTGCGGTTACAGGTGCTGGTGCGCACTAGTACGGGGGTTGCTGGTGATTCGAGGTTGCTTCGGTGAGATTCAGACTCGCGAACGTGGTGCTGTCATGGTGGTGGCTGCGGGATGCACAAAGAAGATGACGCGGTGGAGCTCCGTGGTGATTGATACAAGCACGAACTCCGACGACAGCAGTGGGGGCTACGTTTCTGACGATGGTGCGAGGAAGAAGATGATGTGGTAGCTTCGTGCTCGTGAATACAGTCTACTATTCCGGTGAGTGCAGTCCCTGCGTGGTGGTGGCTACAGGACGCGTAGAGAAGACAATGCAGTCGCAGACAACCGGTGTAGCAGCGGTGACGGTGTTTTCCGGGGATAGCGCATCGTGGTGGCTGCATTCCGGTGTGAGCAACAGTGGTCGGACTGGTTCTTGACGACCATGAAGGATGTTGGCGACGAAAGAGTGATGGAGAAGGAGAAGAAGATTAGGGTTTGGGTTAGGGTTTGGGTTATGTGAAGGAGAGAGAGTGATGAGGTGGCATGTTTTGATTGGTGATTTGAGTTAGTGGAGGATTGATGATGTGGCAAACTGTGAGTGGTTATTTTAGTAAGGGGGGATTCAGGACGTGGCAAGCTTTAATTGGTTAATTTAGTAAATGGAGGAATCCCACATGGCGCAATCCGGTGGACTGGAGTTTAAGTGATATCAGAGGTGTAAATTAGTAAAAAGAAGGGGTGCAGAAAAGAAATAGAAAGTCCAATTGCAGAAGGGGTGTAAACCTGAAAACAGGGGGTGCAATTAGCTCCAGAAATGTTTTTTTCATAAATAGATATTCCAAAACATGAGAATTGAGGGTGCATTTAGTACCTGAACTATTTCTCCCCAAAATTCCTATTTTGGGACTTAATTTATGAATTAAAATATTCATTATTTACACTCTTAAGGACCTAAATTAAATCACAGTTGCATTATTAAACTCAAGAATATCTAATAATATAGTATGCAACTAAATACAATTTTTAAGCGCAAAATAATATTAAATTCCCAAAAATTTAATTATTGAATGTGAGCCAAGGTTTGACTCACCATACCTTCCAGGCGATTGTACTGTAGTGGTATTGGGTTTCTTACTCTTGACGTGCATGATCTACAAAGTTTTAGTGATACCTTAAAGGTCGGCTTGATGGTGTTCCTTGAGTTGAGCTCGGAACGTATCCCTTGAGTTGAGCTTGGGATCGGGGTTAAGCACGTGCCATTCCTCGAGTTGAGCTTAGAATGACATCCTTTGAGTTGAGCTTGGGATGGCGGATGAACACGAGGAACCCTTGAGTTGAGCTCGGGTTGGCGAGTGTTGCTAGTGTGAGTGTGCTGGTTGTGGCCAGTATGGATGGGTCCAGATAGATTGCCCTCCTCAGCGATTAACTAATGAGTTTGGTAGTCTTAGGATGTTACGACCTTTGTTCGTATTTGGGAACTCCACCTGGCGTTGCGGTGTGTGATTCGTAGCATGGTTTCCCGCACGTGCTCTATCGGTTGTGGCCGATAGATATGGCAGCAAGACATCTTGAGGTAATCGCTATAAGACGTAGAACACAATTATCATGGTAGTGGTCATGTGGTGTGGGATCAAAGGAAGAGATTCCTTTGGTGTGATTGGGTGATATATATAATTGTGCAATATATATATATATATATATATATATATATATATATATATATATATATATATATATATATATATATATATATAGATATATAGATATTGTAGGTGGATCTGGTGAGGCCTAGAGACGGAGCGAGACTAGTATTGGGAGAAGATTTTATCAGAACTTTTATCAGAGTTTTTATTTTGTTTTGGAACAGTTGTAATATCACCTTTTATCAGACTTTTATTAGACTTTTATCACCTTTTTCCCTACAACCATATGTTCAAACCCATTCAGACCATAATCCATCACAAAGTATGATTCTTGTCCAGTTCCCAAAGAGACCATAGTCTAATTATACCTCAAACTCTTCATTTCAAAATTAAATCAAGTGATACAAGGATCTAGCATGTAGTTTCTTAGCAAGCATGCATCATCAGAGCATATTCTTAAAGGGTAAACTTCATTTAGGAAGTCGGCGAGAAAATTATATATATTTCAACAAAAAGTTAATACCATCTGATAAAAAAATTGAGACAAGAAATTGGCATCAAAATATTTAATGCAAAGCTAGTAAGTCAAGCAACACCCCATTCAGTTAACATGAAACAAAGAAAACTTATAGAAACCCACAATTTCATTAATCAACAAGAATAACATCGTGTTTCAATGTAACATATATGATCTTTGGAAATTATCATTATATCCAATGTAACATATTAAATATTGTTTCATCGTGTTTAATTTTTAGGGAAATCATTTTATTGTACAATTTAAGAAATGATCTTTGGAATACAAGTATAAGTAACATTGATATGTAATGTACAAATCATATCCCATAGGTTCATAGTTATGAAGTGAAGAGTATGCACATAATGAAATCATCCCTCCTCAACTATAACTAGAAGGGGTAACTAATGTGCAAATCATATACCATGAGTTTACAGTTTACTGCATAAGCCAACCAATAGAATCATCCCTGATAAACTATAAGTAACATGAATATCTGATGTGCAAATCATATAACATGGGTAGGCAGATATTAACTCTTAAGTAAGCACATACTAATAACAGGGGATTCTTTTCCTTCATCAAGACAGAGAGTTAACCCTGACTTCAACCATCCACATTTCAAAGAAAAACCACATCTTCCTCCTTGTCTTTTACAGAACAAAAAATCACAACCAATATGCAAAGATAAATATAACTTACCACCAACGACCTTACGAAGAACCGACCCAATTAGATTCCACCCCAAAGACGAAAACCACAAACTTATGCCAATACAAGATATTTATATTAAGTTTAGGGATTTCAAAACTTACGACACATAGGCCACAAATAGGGTTTAATCAACTTTGAATAAGAGGGGTTCAAAGATGAAGACGAGTTTCCACAAAAGTGGCTTCAACAACAACAATAACTGACAAGATTGAACAAAAAAAAAATTCCCACACTTATAAGAGTCGACTTCTGGTTAATGACTTCCCCGAAAGTAGACTTTTGGTTCCTCCCAGTCACAGAAGTGGACTTCTAAAAAGAAATAATAATGAGCACTTCCGAAAATGTAGTTAAAGGATGTCGACTTCCTAATTTTTATGAGAGACGAAATATAATATCGAAATATAATATTTACCTTAGATGAATACATTAAATTGATATAAATTAAAAATGTTAAAATTTTCCATTGCCGGGAATCGAACCCGGGTCTCCTGGGTGAAAGCCAGATATCCTAACCGCTGGACGACAATGGATTCTTGTTTATAAAAATTCGATTAACATTTTTGTTTCCCGTTCATAATTGTTTTAGAAATTAACTTTTGTACATAGCATAATTTTTGATTTATTAAAAAGTTATTCTATTTTTATTTATATATTCTTTTAGAAAATCTTCAACATTTTAATACTATATTAACAAATAGAGTTTAAGTTCAACCCAATTCTACAAATCCTAAAATTAATTTATATAAATTAAAATGTTTAAAAAATATTTTATGCATTTTTAATTTGTACATAGGATAATTTTTATTTATTAAAAATTTATTGTATTTTTATTTATATATTCTTTTAGAAAGACTTTAATCCATGGTTTTAATTAGGGATGTCAACAGGACGGGTAGGGTGCGAGTAGTACCTCCCCCGTATCCTACCCGCTGGATAAATATATGTCTCGTACTTGTACCCATATCTGTCGGGTATCCGTTATGCGGGTACCCGCATAATATTTTAATATCCATGGATATATACGGGTACCCGCGGGTATTTACAAAAAAATAAAAATAAAAATTTAACAACATAGTTTAATCGTAAATTCAAATAAAATAAAATACATAACATTCATAAATTTTAAACAAAGTCCAAATAATCCATTTATATAATGTTAAATGATAGTTTACAAATAAATTATTATTTTTAAACTAATTGATAAAAAAATAACTCATTCAAAATCAATATGTTAATATTTTAATCATTTTTTTTATTTTTTTTAATTTAAATTAGTGTATAGTGGGTACGGGTATCCACGGGTACGGATACTATGATACTTGTTGGCCTTAAGTTCAGTGAATTTATGATTTTGTATTTATGATATCATAAATGCGAATTGGAACTTCCTTCACCCTATTACTCGCTCAACATTAATATCAGCTTCAATATGCTTTTAGTGGCTTTAATGGTGTTTTTGCTTTTCTAATTTATTGTAAGCTGAAATTTCAGACAATGCCCTTCATTGCAATGAATGCAATTAAATGTTGTGGCTTGTTTAAAAAGTCACAGAAGAAGTGCAACAGGACAGTCTTTAGAGTGGGAAAATGTCACGTCACTTAAATAACCACTTTGGAAGGGTATTTTCGTCAAGAACTCTGCATCACACAGACTTAAGGGAATTTCTTCAGCTCCAATTTGAACGTTGTGTCATTGGGTGATATTGCATAAGAGAAAATGGAACAATGGGAGTCTCTAGACTTAGACGAAGCGGAATTGCAGAGCTTCATGCAACGGTGCAGTGGAAGCACGTCTTTGATCTCTGGTCCAGCAAGAAATTATCAAGTTGTGATCATGAACCATGAGGCAGGAAGACAACAGTCCACGCAACAGTTTATGGAGCACATTGATGTTGCAACTTTTGCTCGTGACTTTGAATCAAATGCTTGAAATGGGCGACCATGTTCATCAAACACCACGGTAATTTGTGATTCAAACACTCTGTTATACATATATACTATGAACCTGGTTATAAGCTTCATGAGTAATAAAATATGAGTGGACTAAATAATGCCAAAATGCAGGTTTGGTGGAAGGGGGTGACATAAAAAATGTTACTCCCATGTACACGAAAAAGTTGTTTGACAAATTACCCTTTGTGGCATGTGTTGTGAAGGAGTATAAAGGAAATGGGTTGGGGGATCTGTTTCTCACTGTTAAGGTTTTTAAAGTTGTATTGTGTTCTTAATTTCCTAAATTTTGTCTCACACAAAGTGGTAAACAAACATTATAATGGTGGTGAACTCTTTTATCAGGACTCAAAGCACACTATCCAGGCTAACGTTCACAATAAAGCAGTTTCACATGCTAAATGTGGTCTACTGATTGGTATTGGGGTTGTAATTTTACTGAAACAAGTGTTTGTATTCAATTCTAAGGCAGATAAGTTGTACTTAAACATCACTCTAAGGAATATTGTTAAGGTCTGATATTTAATACCTTATTCATTATATTGTGTCATGTCCAAACACATTATTGATTATGTTGTAAATAAATGTACAGTTCTTCAACCATGACATCAGTGATCCAACAATGGAAGAGGTAGCAGCTTCACACAAAGGTTGATGTAGAAAAGGAACCACCCCAACAACCTGTTCAGGCACAGATAAACCATACATAACCACTTATTGTAAACCCTGATGTTGAACCAATTGTTCAGCAAAATGTGGAAATCAATATGGATCCAAATATGGAGCATTTGGACCAAATCCTTGTGCAGACAATAAAGGATAGTAGTGAAGATGAGAAAATAACCTACATCAGCATTAATGATAGAATTAAAAGCTTGGTTGATCCTTTCAAGAAATTCAAGAACACTCAGGCAGGGCAATCATCAAAGCCACAACCATAGTGCCAAGTATATCCCATTAAATATTATGGTTTTCGATGACATCCTGAACTCAATGTTAAGTTTAGTTTTATTGTGTCAAACGTTATCTTATGCAAAACATTATGGGTATTTTGATTTTTAAATTGATTGTAATGTATGACATGTAAGGACCCGTTATTTAGTTATGTGATTGCTTAAACTATGGTTGTGGTAGACATATCATGCTCTTTAGCAGTTAGGTTGTTAATGGAGTGTAGACATAAATTTTGCTTTGAAGGAAACTTCAGGTTCGCAGTTACGATAACCGAGATTTGCACTTAAACTGCAAGTCTTTCATATGCAATAAGTTTAAAACAAACTCCAAAACATATAAATATAATTCTTTATGATTTGTTGTGACTCTACCATTTAAACGAAGTCCATAATTTAATCAGGCCTCCAAACGGGATACTTATCATGGAAGGGAATAATTCTTAAACATTTATGTTCAAATCATATAAGGCAGGTTAGGTGATATGGAGTACTGGGTTGACACTTACGTTGTGGATCATTTTTTACAGCACCACTTACTGAAATGGGTGCATTTTTTACCAACCCACCTCATGAACCAAAACAACATGTTAAATTCCCAAATCATAAGGGGTACTACTTCTATGTGTGTGAGGCAACTCAGTTTTATGCAAAAAAGATGAGGTTTGCATTTACGCCAACACAGCTTTCCACTTAAACTGGAAGTTTTTAATATGCAATAACTTGAAAACAATATCCAAAACATTTAAACAGTATTCCTTATCAATTGCTGTGAGTTAACCTTTTTAATGAAGGTTATAATTTAGTCACGCCACCTAGCGGGATGCTTCTCCTGTAAGTCAAAAAGTGTTAAACAATGTTTTCAAAATCAAATAACATAGGTTAGAATAACAGGACTGAAATGTAATCAAAATAACAAATATATGGACCAAATTGAGATTCAGACAATGACTTGACACGTGTTACTTTACTGACTTCACACGTGGCACAATATTGACGTGACACGTGGCATGAATAATTTTAAAAAAAATTAAGAAAATTCAAAAAAAAATTCAAAAAAAATTCAAAAAAATGAGGAGTTGACACATGACACATCCTTGACACCGTTAACATCATACTAACGGAATGGACCTAATTGTTACATATTTTCTGAAATATGGACATAATTGAGACTACAAAAAAATCTTAGGACCTATTTGAGATTTTTGAACAAAAATGTGGAGCAAGAGAGTATTTTAACCACACAAAAAATATAAAATAATACAAAAAAAGAAAGGGCAAACAAGGGACAACCGCTAATGTGATTGATTTTTTTTCCCTTTGGATTAAAGCTTTTGAAAATAAAACAATCATGTCTTGAAATTATGTGTGGCCATGTTTCTTTATCAAGAAAAAAAAAATGATCTTCCTTTGTTACCCATTTTGAGCCTATAAAAAAATCAAAATTTCTTTTCTAATTACCCTGAACAAGTGTCACTTTCATAATGATGTTAACATAATGTTTGCATCTATTTCATTTGACTTGTAATTCACCAATCAAACAATAAAAAAAGTTTGGAAAGACAAAAAATAAAATTGGTTATGCTAAAAAAAAAGAGAAACAAGAGTTTGAAAGTAAAAAAAAAAAAAAAAAAAAAGAGGCGGTGAACAAAGATAGTCAAATAAATTTTGGTTGTAACTTAAAGACCCTTGTTTTAAATAATCTTTACACCATTTATTTTGAGCCTTCACTATCCATTTTTTATATCCCTTAGCTTTGGCCACAATACAAGCTTAATAAAGTTCACACAAATCAATGATTGGTTATTGTTGTTTTTTAAAAACTTTAATTTAGAAGAAAATATTTTGGTTTGTCTAAAAAAAAAGAAAATTGAAAAAGTGTGTTCAAAGATTTGCTTTCAAATACTGGGGTAGTTTATTTTTCGTTGACTTGTTTCCATAAAGATCCAAAATGCCCTCTCATGAGTACTCAAGTTAAATCAAGACCATGCCCTCTCATTCTTTCATTCTTCATTAGTTTCCTATCATATTTTTATGCTTTGAGCCTAAACTTTGATCTACCTTTCTCTTACCATTATTCATTATTCTCTCTTTAAATCTAAATTGGGATAGATGTTTCCCTTGTTGTTCATTCATTATAGTCGGGATTATCTTGAATTTGGGCAATTATTGACTTTGATTGTCAGGCTTATATTGGGGCAACTAGTATGAAGTCTCCCATCATTTTCAACATTCTTATGGTATCAACAACTAGGGTAAGCTTAAACACATTTTGCACACTAAGATCAATCTATACCCTCAAATTGGGGCAACTTTTGAAATCCCCATCTTTTTTTTATCAATAAATGGGGCAAGCCTAAACACACATCATCTCCTCAAGTTAACTCTTAATTATTAAATTGGGGCAACTCCTTTGTCAATTACCTCATCTAAGCCCTTTCAAGACCTTTGACAATTTCATGTATGTCACTCAAATAGTGTTCCAAAAATAATGATACAGAAAATAGGTTCTGAATAAACTGATCAAACCATAAAATTGTTTTCAAAGAAAAAATGTCAAAACAAAAAGATCCCATAAATCTAAAATAACAACAAATTGAGGATCAATTGAAATAAGTTTCATACAATGTAAAAGAGGAAAAATACACGAGGCATTCATACATACATCATTCATTTTTGTGAAAAGAAAAAAATTAGCAAACAAATGAACTTTCATCATGCATTCATACATTAATTCATACATCAAGGTTTCAACTTTGTTCATACATATGAAGTTAAAAAAATCATAATATGTGTCATGCATTATGAATATGTCAAAGAGCATAATTTTTATTTATGCGAATAAAAACCATATTCATTTACATGAGTGGTTGCCAAATCTTTCTTTTTCGAAAAAAATGAAAAAAATAATAATATACCTAATTTTAATCATCATGGTTCTCCGGTGTTAGTCAAGGTTTCTACACCTTGTTTCTAAGTGAGTCTAGGTTTCCACTCCCTGCCAAGGTTTCCACACCTTGTTTTTATGTGAGTCAAGGTTTCCACACCTTGCCATGGTTTTTACATCTTATTTCTATATGAGTTTAGGTTTCCACACTTTGTTTCTGTGTGAGTCAAGGTTTTTACACCTTGTCAAGGTTTCTACACCTTGTTTCAATGTGAGTCAAGGTTTCCACACCTTGCCAAGGTTTCTACACCTTGTTTCTAAGTGAGTCAAGGTTTCCACGCCTTGTTGAGATTTCTACACCTTGTTTCTATGAGTTAAGGTTTCCACACCATGCAAAGGTTTTCATACCTAGTTTCTATGTCAGTCAAGGTTTCCAAACCTTGCCAAGGTTTTGGTTTCTATGTTGGTCAAGGTTTCCACACCTTGCCAAGGTTTCTATACCTTGCAAAGGTTTCTACACCTTGTTTCTATATGAGCCAAGGTTTCCAAACCTTGCCAAGGTTTTCACACCTGGTTTCTATATCAGTCAAGGTTTCCACACCTTGCCAAGGTTTCTACACCTTGTTTCTATTTAAGCCAAGGTTTCCACACCTTGTTTCTATATCAGTCAAGGTTTTCACACCTTGCCAAGGTTTTCACACCTTGTTTCTATGTGAGTCAAGGTTTCCACACCTTGCCAAGGTTTCTACACCTTGTTTCTATTTAAGCCTAGGTTTCCACACCTTGTTTCTATGTTAGTCAAGGTTTCCACACCTTGCCAAGGTTCTCACACCTTGTGGCTACGTTAGTCAAGGTTTCTACATCTTGCCAAGGTTTCTACACCTTTTTTCTAAGTCAGACAAGGTTTTCACACCTTGCAAAGGCTTTTAAATCTTCTTTCTCTGTTAGTCAAGATTTCTACACCCTGTTTCTATGTTGGTTAGGGTTCCACACTTGGCCAAGGTTTCTGCACATTGTTTCTATGTTAGTCAAAGTTTTCACACATTCCAATCATTTTTTGCACATTGTTTCGTTGCAATATCAATCATCTGTTATGTAATGGATGAGTTTAGGTTTCCTTTTGGTGTGTCGGCCCTTTGCTAGGCAATGGTCGAGTTCAGGTTTTTTTTTGGTATATCGGCCCTCTGCTAGGAAATGGTCGAGTTCAGGTTTTCTTTTGGTATATCGGCCATCAGCTATGCAATGATCGAGTTCAGGTTTTCTTTTGGTATACCGACCCTCTACTTGGCAATAGTCGAGTTTAGGTTTTCTTCTGGTATGTCGGCTCTTTGCTAGGCAATGGTCGAATTCAAGTTTCTTTTTCATATCGACCCCCTGCTAGGCAATGGTCGAATCTGGATTCTTTTTTGGATTGGGACCCTTTACATGATAATGGTCACCGAGTTCCTATCTATTAGTTAGGGACCCTTTCCATGGGAATGGTCATAAGTATCCTTAATTTAGTTTACTTCTTTTCTTGCTTTTCTATTTAGTTTTATAGTTCTTTTTTACATCCAGACGAAATTAGTATTTTTATCTTTACTTATCCTTTACTACGATAATATGAAAAGTTAAATTTTCCTATTATCTAGTAAAATCTAAGTAAAGAGGGACAACTGTCAACATCCAATTTCGTCCCGGCAAATAAATTTGTTCTAAAAAAATAAAAAAAATTTTAATGATAGAAAAAAAAAGGAGAAAAAGGAAAAAAAAATTTTATAATTTTTCTTTAACTTTCTAGCATTAAAAGAAGAGAGAAGGAAGAGCCCAATTTGTTTTTAACTGCCACACCCTTTACATGAGTCCAAATGTTTTATACATATCTTCACCTCCACTATTTGTTATTTACACTCCTCACATGACATGTCAGAAAAGGATATTTTAAAATCTATGTTTTTAGAGAAGAATACGATTTTAATAATTAGAAGCAAATATTTCCGGTAATAATGCTTTTTAGAGAAAGATAAATATTTTAATAATTAGAAGAAAATATTCCTGGTAATAATTAGAATAAATTATATGAATATTATGTTATGATTTGATTTACGTAATATGTTGCATCAGGATCTTCATGCACCGGAAAATATATTTCATTATATAATTAAAGACTAGGATTTCAGTGGTATCCCAAGGTGTCTACATAAGTACGAAATCTCTCAAATGCAAGACACACATAATAAAATTTGAAACTTTTTTTTTATTACTAGAGCACACACACCCACCTCACTATTCTCTCGGTCGGATTTGCTTTGTTCATGGCCTTGAAAGAGCACACATGCAAAGGGAGATCACCTCACTAACCTCTCGATCGAATTTGCTATGTTCGTGGCATTGAAAGGTAAGTTCTTTTTTGCTCCTAATGTTATTCATGTATTGGTGAGCATAGAAAAATTAATTGATTGTGAATCTGGATTTCGTTACTCTATTACAATATCAAGTGTATGACTAATTGACTCAATATACTGTTGAACGCGTTTGAGGTCTAATGTTATGTAATTCTGGGGCTGAATTCATGATTGATATGTGTCGTATGACAACATTATAAACTCCTTCGTAAGCTTTTAATTCTCCTTTTTTTAGAAAATAAAAATAAATATACTTCTTTTTTTTACATATAGTTTTTGGACATCATGTCAAGTCTTGGATTTGCTTGATAACTTAATTTTATATCATGTTGAATCTCATATTCTCTTGATAATATAAAAATATAAAATTATAAAATATCAACCAACAAATATTTTTACAAAGAACTATGTGATCCCTGATTTTCCAAATGGAAATACGTAGGAGCGAGGTACAATCTTTGTCTGGCCAAAAAATAAAAAAAAATATTTTGTTTTTTATCTTTATTATTTTGTATATGTATTTATTTTGTTTGATTTTTGAGAAACAACAAATATTTTAAAACATATACTTTTATCTTGCATACTTAATTACAGGGAACCGTCTTAGGACGGACGTTGTGGGGTACTAATACCTTCCCCACACGTAACTGACTCCTGAACCTAAATTTGGTTTCGAAGACTATTCTTTTTTTAAGGTTTTTCTATAGTTTTCTATAATAAAATATGGTGGCGACTCCTTTGTATCTTTTAAAATATTTTCACCATCCCGCCGCGATTTCAGTTGCGACACCTGATATTAAATTCCATACTGCAGCTATGGTGGTTGATTATTCTTTTAACTGCCAAGTACTCTAGGCAACTTTATAAGCACAGTAAGCATACCACTTACATGTATCTTTTTTCCCTAAACATTTAACACACACCCTTCATTTGTCGTTACTAAAAATCTTCAATTTCCTACCATTGTGCACACCATAAGTTCTTATAGCTTCTACAAACTCTTCCTTTTCTATGAAGTATGTCCCCACCTCCCATTTTTAGTCTTCCATACTTTTGGGCATTGAAATAATCCCAAACTTTCCATAACTGTCTCTATCATGTCCAGATGAATCACTATATTCAACACTATTTAAACTTTCAGATTCCCATTCAGTGTCAAATAAACCCCTATTATGTACATGACTATGATCACCACTTGGTCCACTTAAATCAACTTGACCAATCCCAACTTCCACATCCATATGTTCATTACCTTTCCAAGAGTTATCTTTATCTTTATCATTATGGATACTAACATCCACTGGATCTTCTTCATTAAGAGTATCCCCTACAGACTCATTCCAACTATTGACATCAAAATCATCCTCATCATCACCCTCCCTCTCTTCACAATCTCCCTTCTCAGCCCCATCAACATCAACTCGACCCTCACTCACACTCTCTTGAATCTTATCGTCTTCATTGTCACCCTCCCCACCCACATCAACCTCAACATGACCCTCACTCACACCCGCATCAACCTCAACATGACCCTCACTCTCACCCATATCAACCTTAACATAACCCTCACTCACACCCACATCAACCTCAACCTAAGCCTTATGGTCCTCTTCAAAGTGAACATCAACTTCATCATGACCCTCACTCAAACCCACATCAACCTCAACCTGAGCCGCATTCTCCCCTTCCAACTGCACATGAACCTCATTCTGATCTTAAATAGGATAATATTCTAACATATTAACTACTTGAGGTTTGTCCATTGTGTGCACAACATACAAGTGAACTTGACCATTGAGTATGGCAATGTTCACCATATGTCATGCCCCTTGGTCATCAGACAACAATTCTAACCTTCCTTCCAAAACAGATCCTCCACCTACTGAATGCACATCTCCTTCACATTGGCATAACCTATTTCCTTCAAAATACCCAAAATCTTGAAGTAACTCCATTTGTCTGGGTCACATACCAAAATACTTATGTCTCCAACATATTATAGTGACGCATTCCCCTCAAACCTTCCACCATGGTGAAACACGACTTCGAAATGTGAGTTGTCCATGTCAACAAATATATCTTATCTATATAATCTTGTGAAATATCAAAATACCCAAACAACAAAGCAGATATTACATTTCATACCACTATCACACCGACAAAACAATTTCAAATTGAGGACCACAAGGTGAGCACATTGAGACACAATGGGGGACCACACTGTCAACTAAATCATAAAGAAGTGCTTCATGAACCGCATAACATAAAAAAAATGACAGCACTCATAATATTTAAACACAAAAACCATTAAATAACAAAAAACCCTAAACCCCACGATCTCAACATCATAACATTCAATCAAAACACAGAAACCAAACATTCAACAATTGTGCACCTTGGATCGAAAATGGAAGCCACTTCCTTCTCAACGGAACCTTCAATCGTGCCTTTTAATGGAAGACTTGCCAAGTCGTCGTAACTTTCACCTCGCGATAAAGAAACCCCCAAATCCCATTTTGAATGTTTTTCACATTTATTTTGTGATCAACCCCACTTTTACACATCACACAACACAACGTGCCATGTCACTCGTACTTCAGTAACTTACCAAAACTAATAAGTCAGTTGTTATCCAACTTAACGACGTCCAAAAAAAGAGACTGCATTGATGTAAATTAACAAATTTGGGTATACACAAACTTAAAAGCAGGTACCATTTTGATACATTCTCACGAAAGTGGATATAGTCCGACTAATTTTTTTTTTTATTAATTAAGTGACACATTTCATATCATTATTTTACTTTTTATCTTTATGTTTTAAAAATATGATATTAGCTATAAATCCTTACATTTTTTTAAAGGTAAAAATAAATAATAAATAATAAAAGAATATAAAAATAATTATATTCATTCAATTAATAAAACAATTAAAAAATAATTCTCAATTAAAAATATAATTTTTTTCAATATTTAAGAGAAAAAAATTTAAATAAAAATATTGAAATTCGTAAAAAAATTTAAAATTTAAATAAAAAAGATAACATTTAAAAAATCTATTTTAAAAATATTATTAATAAAACATGATGCTAAATGGAAATGTATTATTTTTTAGAGTGTATACCACCCTAAAAGGGCTAATAAAATAGTTTTAAAAAGAAAAAAAATACATAAAAGGGCAATGTAATGATCCCGTTGAAAAACCATTGCCTTTGCGTGAGAAGCTTCTCAAAAACGCTTTCGAGTGACGCCAACAACACCCTCACCATTTCACCCTTCTTCTCACCCTTTCCCTATATAAACAAATTTCTGTGTACTGTTTGGTGAGTCACTGCAACGGCATGGAGGATAGTTTCAGAGTGCGAGTGGAGAAAGCCTTTGGTTCTCTTCCAATACCCTCTTCTTCTATCAACTCTCTATGGTCTCTCACCGAAGACGAAATCGATAACAAACGCTCCAAACGAACCCACCAACCCCAACCCCAACCCTACCCTTTTTCCAGTTCGCGGGTTCAGCTGGAGGACCTCGACGATCTTGAAGACGACGACGACGAAGAAGAAGCGCCACGTGGACCCTCTAAACCCCCCGATTACAATGATGAACAGTGGCAGATTAGGTCTGGTATTGGCCAAGATTGCACTCTTGATTACGAGGTATATATACCGCGCATCCCTCTTTATTCTTTCCCCCCAATACTATGTTATTAGGAACTAACATTATGTAGTTATAATTTTAATTCAACCAATTTGATGATGCAAATTGTTTTTTTTTTTGCGATGAAGGAAAGCCCTTTCCTTTTAATTTGGGTTTATTGCCCCTCTTTTTTTGTGTGTGAGGAAATTGTGTAGGAAGAAGAATTTTAAACATATAGAAGAGTCGGTTACTGTTACCACTTAGTTCGCCTATAGGTTCACTGGTACCTCGTTGTTCCACCTTAACAAGTGATCTCTAAATTTGAGGGCTTTTTGGTTTAATGTGAAAATTTGTGTAGGAAGATGAGTTTATTATGAAGGTGATGGACTAAAATTGTATACTTAAATTTCCTATATAATGAAACATGTGGATCGAATCGGATGGGGTTGTTTCATTCTAGTCAAATGGTTTTGTGTTTGAACCCAGGGTATGCCTACTGCCTGTAGAGTAGTCCCACCCGGTTCAAGCAACTGTAGAGGATACTTGTAGTCTGCACCAAATTCCTTTTGTTGTTGTTGTTGTTGTTGTTGTTATTTGTGTAATCAAATATATAATTAAACTTGAGAAGGGCTCTCTGTTTTTTTCTATGTGATTCTTGTTTTTTGTTGTCACATTTTGTTACTAGTTTTTCACCATCAAAGTTTGGATTGGAAAAGAGAAGTGACTGAATCACACTTTATGCAGGAAGAGGAAGATCAATATGACAAACAGGCTATTGGCAAAGAGGATTCGGATGATCGTGTGTACATGAAGGATGTAAAGGACGATGGAGTTGAGATTAGTTCTAGCAGTGTTTTCCCCACCTCGTTTAGAGATTTTGTGCGAGATCCACGTGCAAATCATTTGGCTGCGAGGATTAGGCTGAAGCAGGATGATGAAGCAGCTAGAAAGATTGATGCTTTACATGTCTCTGAGAAATCCACACCAGACATAGGCGGTGGTGGAGATGCGACTAACCCCAAGTCAATTTTGAAGAGTAAGGATAATTCTGGGGAGTCCAGGCCTCAGAAACGGGTTCGGTTTGATCCTGAATGTGATGATAAAGATAATTATGATGATGATGGGCACGAAGAAACCAGGGATGTTCGCATGAAGACCTCTTCAATGGAAGAGGTTCCTGCTTCGGACCAGTTGTCAAAGTCACAAGAATTTAATTCAGCAGTTCCTGATTACATTCGAAATCCTTCAAGATACACTCGATATACCTTTGATGATTCTCCTAGTGAAATGGATGACAAATCAAATAAGGAAGCATACATGAGCTTCCTTTCGCAGTTGAATAAGGGAACTGCATCTCAAGCGGATGATGTTCTGGATGATCTTCCATCTGTAACCTTTATATCAAAGAAGAAATCCGGTGATGCCCGTATGCGTGACAGTGAGATGGTTTCAAAGAACAAGCTTGATGCTGGCGTGGAGGCCGTGAATAGAAAAAGCTTCCCTGTTGGCATTGCTGCTGGTGACTCTGAAAACAGTGACGTTTCTGCAATGGAGGAAGATGAACAAGAAGTTGGGGATGCTAAAAAGAGCATGCAGAAGTTCAACCGCAAGTACAGGAAGAAAACCCAAGAGGAGTTGGAGGAGCCGATTGTGTAATATGGTGTAGTTAGTTAAGAAACCTGTGTTATTTGCCATAATCAGACTTGTACCTTTGTGTCTCTCAGACTAATGGTCTCATTCATACATTTGTTGAACGACATCATGTGCCTTCAGTTTCTAGATGGATAACTGCTGTAGATGTTAACTTTAACTCAAGCGTTATAAGCAGAGGTAAAGATTAAGATGTGTTAAAGTATTTTGTTTGTTTAAAAGTATCAAATACTGAAGAGTTGCCCGTTGCAATTTTCACTAGGTTTAATTCGTTAGTTTCAATCTGTTTCGCTGAGTTTATAATGTGGCATGTTACAATTAGTTTTTTAGGGTGTATATACAATTGTATGCAAGAATTAAAAGCATGTGTGCAAAGTTGTATCACGACATTGGGGACCTCATATTTATTTCTTCTGTACCTCCCAAATTTTTTTAATACCAATTCTATCTGAGTAAAAAGTAGAAAGTAAATCCTAATTCGCATTCCCGTTTACGTGCGCCGAGAAAGAACGCGTGTAACTCCCTCTCTCAGTTGAACCTCACAGTTGGATCGCTTCTCCCACTCTTCGTTTTCTTCGTTTCCGTTCTGTCTTCACATCAGGTCAGCACTGCAACCATTGCATCCCTTTCCATTACTTTTCTTGTTGCTTGAAAGTTGTTGTAGGTGGTCAGTGTTTTTAGAGAGAACTGCAACTCCTTCTCTGGACCTTCTCTGTTTCTCAATATGTAACGTTTTGCACTGAAGGCGGGGTGAGTTGTACGAAGGTTGCGATGTTGAGGGACACCTTTGTGGGTTATTTTGTTTCTTCCAAAATAATCATTCCGGTCCGAAATAGTCATTTTGGAAGAAAAAGAAACTCATTATAGGATGGGCATTTTGATAGGTAACACTGAATCTTTTGATAGGTAATACTGAATCTGGGAATTAGTCATGTATTGTTCGTTTTGGAACAATCAAATAACACTTTCCAGATTATCTTTTCCGATAAAGCAATTTTCGGATCTGGAATGATATTTCAAAATTTTCTATCCGAAATACATTACTAAATGGTACCAAAATGGAGATTTTGGAATCATTCTGGATCTGATAATGATCTCTGGAGAGGATAAACCAAAGGTGTTATTTGATTTTTTTTAATCTTATTTGTTAATTATGGAGATGAATTGGGAGGGATATCAAGAAGGGTTTGTCAGAGGTCCATTGGATACATCTTTGTTGGTGGACTAGATTATGTATCTTCATTGCTTCATTTACTTATGATGGGACAATTTTGTCTAGTTGTTGTGACCTTGGAGTTTGCTGTTGTTATGCCAATATTGGTGGAGTTGTTAGGATTGGAACATTCAAATGCCACCTTAGAAATGAGGCATTGTTGAGGGGCACATGTTAGACTCAATTGGTTAAGAGAGGTATACCAAGGCTTGTGCTCGGGAACGTTGGGAGCTTGGAGCACGAGCCTTCTTATTGTATCTTTTGGGATGCACAATCTTTGTTGACAAGAGTGCCACTTCGATGGTTATGCAACACTTTTTATTACTCTCTATAAAAATTGCATATATATTTTATTTCTAATTTGTAAATATGTTAAAATTATTGATAGGGTTGGATATATGAGCACTTCCTAAGATGGGAAGGAAGGGGTTACAGAGCATTGTAGTAAGTATCGTACGATTCGCGATACGAATCGTACGAAACGATACGATACGAGTGTTTGGCGATACGAATTGCATGTTGTATCGTTTATGTTCATGAATCGTGTTTGATACGATACGATACAGGCCTGAATCGTACGAATCGCGATTTGAAACGCGATACGGGTTAAAATTGGTTTCTGAATTGGGTCGGGTCGACCCACCCATTTGAAACTCTAATTTTTTTTTCCCTTCTGTATTTTGGCGCGCTGATTCAGGTCATCTCATTCACGTTGCCTACTCCCCTCGTCTTTCTTCTCTTCTCTCCTTTCTCGTTCCTTCCTTTGTTTTTATCTGTGTCTGAGCGAGACGCGAGCCGCAGTGGTCACATGGTGGTCGTGTCGTGGTCGCACAGTTGTCGCACGGTGGTGGCGCAGTGGTCGCACAGTGGTGACACGGTGGTGTTCGCACAATGTTCTAGAGTTCTCGCATAGTGGTCTCGTGGTGTTGGTGCAGTGATCTTGCGGTGGTCATGCGGTGCTGAGGTGGTGCCTGTGTCATGGTGCGGTCTCCTCTGTTTTGTGTATGTTCTGTGCAGGGAGGTTTCTCAAGTTTTAGGTTCAGCTTTTGTGCTACAGACATGAGTAAATCAAACACAATGAGAAGTTAATATTAAATGGAATTATTGTGATAGTGTTCCATCAAACAGATTACAAGTGAAGTGTATGTTTTGTTCTCATAGTTGTTGGGGTGGCATAGCAAGGATGAAATAACATCTTGCTTGGACAAAGAAAGATGTCATTCCTTGGTCGGACATCTTGATGAAACAACTTATTTTTTGGATTGCTATAATATAGATTTTTTGTAGAAGCATATAGCCATAGTTAAAAGGAAACTTATGCAACAACCACATTGTTTTTTGAAGGCTATGTTGCTGAAATTGTGAAATAATGTGGTATATACACATGTATACAATCACTCTATTTCACTATGAGGTTATTTTGTTCTTAATTGTCTCCTTGCATATTTATATATCTTATATATTTAAGTATATGTTACATTTTTATAATGTTTTAAAATGTTTATGAATCGTACGATTCACGATACGATACGATTCACGATTCAACTACCATGTTATAGAGTCATATGACGACATGCTGCCTCGGGTTGCACAGTATGTCACAAGTGCAGAATTGGAGAGGTTAGGCGACAACATGATTGCCTGACATTTGAAGGGATCTTATGGAACCCGTATGAGATGCATTGTAGCACTCATCCATTTGAGTCAACATTGTTGTTCTCTAGATTCATTAGGATGGGTGGGATTGTGCATCGTCATTTGTTAGAGAGAGTGCTTTGATAATATGGATACCAACATACCATTTCGAGATTTCCTAGTGCGATTGGGGGTTTGATTTAAGTGTCATAAATGCACGTTGGTTGAGGGATACATGGAATAGTTAGGAGGGTCTCACATCCTTGTATATTCAAGTTTTAGGTTTTTTTTTTCTGTAATAGACAAATCACTTTCCATAATTACGAGATTAGATGAATTTTTAAAAAATTACGAATTTAGACAAAACGTGTTTGGGAGACGTTTTCTTCTCATGAAGAAATCGTGAGGGTAGTGTGCATTTTTGGGTCAAAAGGAAGAAATCGTGTGGTGGGACGTTTTCATCTGAAATCGTTTAGGGGGCACGTTTTGTATGTTTAATCGATTACTTTATGATGTAATCGATTACTGAATGAGTTGCAGGGTTTCTGGGTTAATGTAATCGATTACATAAGTATTGTAATCGATTACAGAATGAGTTTCAGTGTTTCTGAGATAACGTAATCAATTACATAGGTATTGTAATCGATTAAAGTCGTAATTTTAAAAAATAAAATAAAATTGATTTAAATTTTGGTTATGTAATTGAAAGCGTAAGTTATTCATCTTCGATGCATACTTTGACCTTGTTGAACCTCTACCGTATAGCATCCCAAAAGTGTAATCTGCAGAAATTCTTGAATAAAATCCCATTCACATGACTAACCACACTAATATATACATACTATTCAATCTTCTGAACATTGTAGTGCTCATGTCTCTATCTACAAATTTGTGAAATTTTCTCACAGGCCAAACCAACTCAGAACCATTCTGAAAGCGTAGGATTATGTAAACTTGTCCTCAATTGATCTTGTGGAATTATACAAATCTTGAATGTAGCGGTACCTATTGTTTCTTCTCCTTAAGATTTCATCTTCTTCTATTGCTGCCAACACATCTTCTACCGGATCAACTACTTTAATGGGCGGAAGGGGTGGAGGGGGAGATGGTGCAAAAATATAGATGTTATATTTAAGAAAACAAAAAATAGAGTAACTTTTTACTGCTCCTAACTATAAACTTCAAAAATTGTAGGTGAAAAATTTGGCGACTTCAACCCTACAAAAGTAGTAAATACAGAGAATGCAGAGATAGATGACATAAATGTAATCCAAAATGGAGATCGTCTCTTTCTTCTGTGCTGCGATAATGAAAATTTAAATCAATTTTTTTTAGATTACCACCGTAATCGATTACAATACGTAATCGATTACATTAACTTAGAAACACTAGAACTTATTCTGTAATCAATTACAATACTTATGTAATCGATTACATTAACCCAGAAATCCTACAACTAATTTAGTAATCGATTACATCGTAAAGTAATAGATTACAGCATACAAAACGTGCTCCTCCTAAACAATTTCAGCTGAAAACGTCCCATCCTCACACGATTTCTTCCCTTTGACCCAAAAACGCACACCCCCCTCACGATTTCTTCATGAGAAAACATCCCCAAACACGTTTTGCCTAAATTCATAATTTTTTAAAATTCGCCTAATCTCATAATTATGGAAAGTGATTTGCCTATTACATAAAAAAAAAAAAACCTATATTATGTTATGCCTCATTGTCAGCCTCGTAGGCCACATGACATAAAGAGTGGTAGAAGACTAAGTATGTCTCATACTTACCTTGAAAATGAGTTAGTTTGTTATTTTCAGATAACTTTATTTTTTATATGTTGACTTATTTTGGGATGTTTTTATCAATACAGGGCATATTCAGGTGCATCGCCAACATTTTGCAACTTATAATAGATTGTCATGATGTGATCGAAGGCATTATCGCATATGAGATGACTCAATCAACATTACAGTTAGTCTGTAATGTGCCCGATGAAGGATTAATTTATTCTTCAGATGGGCGTAATGTTGTAGAAGACAATCGTATACATAGTTGTTTAGCTGTTGTTTCCTTATGTGTACTTTTCGTTATTGTGGATGTTATTTTAAATATGTTTGGAAGAACGTTGTGTTTATTTGCATTGTATAATAGTTATGATTTTAATCAAAATGAGTCCATCATCAATGGGAGTTCATTAAACGTATTACATATGTTTGGGCTTCCCAATTTGGCCCACATCCACAATGTATTTTTTTAATCACCTCTGTTTTTTAATTTTTTTAATGAAAATATACTCAAATAAATAAAAAATATTTATCAAATCACTATATTAATTTTTATATATATTATACAATTTTTATTGGAATTTATGGATTAAAAATTTTATCAAAAAAAATAACATATGAAAAAAAAGTATGTTGCGGATGTCGGCATCCGCAGCATAAACTAACATTCGTTGAAATTATATTATGGATGTTGACATCCATAATGCATTTTTTAATTACCCCTATTTTTTATTTTTTTTAATGAAAACATACTCAAATAAATGAAAAATAATTATCAAACCACCATATTAATCTTATACATATTATACAATTTTTATTAGAATATTTGGATCACAAATTTTATCAAAAAAATTACATATGAAAAGAAAAAAAAAAGGTATGTTGCGGATGTCGACATGCGCAACATAAACTTACATATGTTGAAATTGTATTGCGGATGTTGACATCTGCAATGCATTTTTTAATGACCCCCATTTTTTAATTTTTTTAATGAAAATATACTCAAATAAATGAAAAAAAATTATCAAACCACCATATTAAATCTTTATACATATTATACAATTTTTACTGAAATTTATGGATCATAAATTTTATTAAAAAAATTATACATGAAAAAAAAGTAGTGCGGATGTCGACATCCATAACATAAACTGATCTATTGAAATTGTATTGCTTATCCGCAATGCATTTTTAATTACTCCCGTTTATTATTTTTTATTTTTAATGAAAACACTCAAATAAATGAAAAAAAAAAATATCAAACTACTATATTAATTTTTATACATATTATACATTCAGTTCAGCTTGACAGCGTGTTATTTACAACATATGATGTTCTAAATGTATCAATCTAGTGTTGGGAATTCAAATGTGTTGTACTGAATGGTGAAAAGAACAACGTCGTAGTGAATATTTTGTGGATCCAGAACCCAATCACAAATATAGTCTTGCCTAAACTATTGCAGCTCTGCCTGAAATCATAAATTAACATTTTATATTACGTAAAATTTGTTTTCATTACCACACCACCCATCAATGGGTTGACTTCAACAATGACTTTGCTTACCTCTTCACTAATGTAGACCACAGTAGAACAAAAAACACTAATCCTGTTTCACCAATGCGCTTTTGAACAACACTGTTTAAAAAAAAAAATCCAAACTTTATCATATATTAGCCAAAAACAGAAACAAAAATGCCTCATTTCCACAAACATCAATGAATACAAAAAAATTGTTGTAGTGGGTAAACCCAAAACTTTTTCTGCTCCACCAAAAGGGAAATGAAGAACCTAGTCTGAAAATATCTTCAAAAACGGAGGAACAACAAATTTGGAGAATGAAGGAAGAAGAAAACTACATGCATGAAGGAAGAAGAAAATTAGAGGGGTGACGAACAATAGACTTCGGAGATAGAGGAAGAAAAAACTTCAGAGAAGGAGGAAAACCAAACTTGGGGATGGAGAAACCAGAAACTGCTCTCCACTTCTCTCACCACTTCCACTCCACTCTCTCTTCTTGCTTCTCTCACTTATGTCACTCCATCAACCTCCCTTTCTCTCTCGCACTCAAGCATCCAACTTGGAATTGTGAAAAAAATAAATAAAAAAATAACTGCCATGTTAGGTAGTGAGAGAAGTCATTAAAAATCAATTGTTAATATATCATTTTTCTTTTATATTTTATGATATAATTAAATAAGATAATTATTTTAAAATATCAAATAAAATATCTAAAGATATATTTTTTCCAAATTATCTTTTATCATAAATATTTATGAATTGTCAAAGCCTTTTTTCTGGAAAAAGATAGAGAAACCCGCAAGTCCAATTTTTGTTGCTTGTTCCCTCTTCTTGACTTAGCCAAACTTCTTCACTTTTTCAAGTTTTTATTGCCTTCTTCATGCAATGTTTGACTTCAATTTCTGTGATTTTGATAATTTTATATTCTTGAATTCATCTTTAAGGTGCCATGAACCTTTAATCAATTTATTTTCGCACCTCCATGAGGTCAACTTAGTTGTAGCTACACTAACACACTTGAAAATATCCAAATAACATTTATGCAACTATAAAATTATTTTTAACATGTTTTTGTATCTTATGTTCAATAAATTCAATTATAAGAAATTTCAAATAAAACAGTTTAAGAACAAAAGTCAATTAAAAATTCAAACATTAAACGAGAGCATAAAATTAAACTCATCAACAATCATTAGTACCTATTTCCTTTCTTATCTCAAAAGATGTAAACTACATATGTAAACTGCCTAATTAAATGCCTAATACCCATTCACCTTAAAAACGCATTCGTAGGAGAGTTTGAGGATCTTAAAGTTATATTGATCTTTAAGATCACATAGTATAATAGCGTAAAATTTCACATAATTATTTTGAATTATTCAATTCAAAAGACTTCTGAATTACATAATCTAAAAAAAAAAAAAAATAAAAAACTAATATAAATAACACCATTATTATTGGATGCTTTGAAATAAAACATAAAACTAACACACTCCAACTAATTAAGTTTGAAACCTACAAGAACATAACTTCTAATAACAATCTTTATCTGAAAATCTATCCTCCAAAGCAAAAGCTCACAAATAAGGACAATATGGAAGCTCATACATATTGAATGTTGTTATAAGATAAAAGGACTAAGATGAACATTTTGAAAAAGAAAATGGGAATTGGTACGGTGCCCCTTAAAAAAAAGGGGGTTTTGTGTGCTTTCATGTGAAATCAATGAATATATGTCATATGTAATAATTTCAATTGAATTGTAAAATAAAAAGTTCATTACTAGTTGATTTCAATTGAATTCATTTCCAATTTTTTTAAAAGAGACTAAAAGTATTCAAAATAAATTGTAAACAACATAAATTAATCAAACACTCACATCCCATATATTACTCAAAGTATAGTTGAAGATACAAATTTAAATCAAAGGTGGAATATGCACTTAATATCTAAAAATTAAACACCGCGATAAAAAACAATGACATTTGCTTTTATGAAAACAGTGTTTTAATATAAAAATAAAAAAATTATAAATATATAGATAAATTTATTGACTTATTATTGTGATAGTCTATAATTTATATAACTGTAAATTTAAATAAATTAAATGAGTATTATTTTTTTAAGATAAATGCCTATTTAAAAAATAGAAAAGGTAAAAGTGTCATTTAAGAAATTTTAGGAAAGACAAGTATTACTTCTTTTTTACTTTTTACTTTTTACTCATTTTGATCGGGGGGGTCATTGCTAGCATGTAGACATTTTATTTTCCTACACAAATAAATATTTAATGTTTCTACTACGTAGAGAATTAATATTTCTATCCATAGTTGTGAAAACTAAATCAAACAAACGAACAAACATGACTCAGTTATCGATCCATTAATTCCTGAAAATTCAATTAATTAAATACTTGTACAAAATCAGTAAGAAATTACTTTTGATATACTCTTGAATCTTTAAAAACTTCTAATATGAAATATACCTTAAAATCATAAAGCAGGTTATTTCCAGGGAGAAAAACCTATATTTATAAAAAAAAAAAAAAAAAATACAAGGTCCCTTTGCTGCCATTTCAGGTGAGGTCAATGTATATACTGCGCCATCAAAACTTGCTACTATGTTTAAAAAATGTATATTGAAAACCCCTTTAGTTGTCAAAAAGAAAGATCACATACAACTTTTCCTGTGAAAGAATGAACAACATTTAGAACAATCGCTTCCTGCAGTCTGCGGCTCCACAATAGCATGGCATTTGCTTGATCTTCCCATCAGAGCCCAACACGCTATCCAGAGCATAACCATAGTCATACGTTAATTCCTGCAAGAAATCCAAGAGATTGCTATAAATACTCCAATAAAAATTTTGAGAACGGATTCAATGACTTTTTTTCGAAGAAAGTCATGTAACTGGTTTCTTTTATATATATTTTGTTTCGGAAAATTGAAAAAATTATCTAAAGTTACGTGGATAAAAAGTCACCGAATCCATCCTAAAAAAATTTGGAAGAAATAATGAAAATGAGATACCTGCAAAGGAGGTATGTTGTCCGCAGCAAACAGCATGACCCGAGCCAACCTCAAATCATCGTGTGTGCTCAAAACACACTGAACGAACAGATTAGGCTCACAACAATGGTTTATAAATCTAGCAATATTTCCAGTAGATCCTGCATCAATACAAAACTCTGGCACACTTTCGGAACTTAGATCATCATATTTGTTCAAAATATCTTCAGGAATCTCTCCATCTTGTGACCTCCTCTGTCAAAATTTACATAACCCAAAGAGACAACATTTGTTTACATCATGAAACTGAAGCAGCTGACAAAAACGATGTTACAAAACTTGATAAGATTCGATACCTCTCTACCACCAAGGCCCTTGATCGTTTGCAAAGCATCTATCTCAAAAATATAGTTGTTTTCCAACACGATATCCATGTCTTCTGTTCTACCAAGTATTCCTGTGTACTCACAAACTGGTGCTCCAGAAGGAATAAAATCCCAGGATCTGACAGCCCATCCTTTTTTGGCAGTCCGGAAAACCTATGCAAAAATTTCATTAAATACACAATTACAAAACCAATATATTTTTCATTGATAGTCCAAAAATATGAAAACCAATAAAATATGCAACCTCCAGACGATATCTAATTCCTTTTTGAGAAGTTCGGTTGACACAACCTGGACCACAACCACATTTGGGACCACATTCAAATACGACATCTTTAGCTTCTACTAACCTGTCAATATATACCGCATAGCCCATCAAATACAAAAGCAAATAAATTCATAGAAATCTGAGCAAACGAGTTTCTAACCTGCCACCATTCCGAGATACATAGGGAAAATCAGAGCCATTGCGCAAAGCACATGCACATGTTGTTGGGTCATTACAGGATCCTTTGCAATTGCATCCAGTGGCATTAGTGGGAAGCTTCACATTTTTTGCTACCTTAAGAGACTTGCAATATGTGAAACCTGTAACGATATTAAAAGACTAGAAATCAAATATATACTCTCCAATTCTCTGGTGCATATCCTCTGCTATGTGTAATTAGGAGTCACTCTAAATTAATCATAATATAAAAATTTTAGTTATTTAATTCAATGGGAGGTAGCAAATGGTTTGGTTGATAGTTGATATCTCAAGATTTGAAAAAGTAATGAAATTCAGTAAATAACACAGATGAGGAGAGATTCATGAAAGGAAGAGTTGCTGACAAATAAATTGTATCCTCTAAATAACATATAAACGATATCATAATTTTTTTTTTCAAATTCCTCCCACTTCAGATAAAAATGAAATCGGCACTGAAGCACCAATACACAAGTTTTTAGGGTATGTGTCCTTGTTAAAGACGTAACCAACATAAATACTTTTGGATAAATTTGAGATCCATATCGGAAGAGTGTTGCCGAGATTTAAAAAGAACAATCTGATACGTTCTGGTTTTGGAGCTATTCATTTTTGGATATGTTTGGGATAGAAAACATTTAGTTTTATATTTGAAGCAGGGAGGCACAAACATTCAGTTTCTTATTCCTTCACAAGTTCACCAAGACTGCTTGGAGCGGTGCGCATGTTCAGTGTCTTATTCCTTCAGTTTTTCTTTTGTCTTCTTCCTGAGGTATTTTTCCTTCCTCTAAATATAGGCTAGTTTTTAATTCATTTTAGCCTAATACTTTAAACGTGCACTGCACTCTCACATTTCGTTGAATTGGCTAAAAAAATAGTGAAACCTAAACATGCTCCTTACCCACTGAAGATAGACATGAGAACACTTCATCAGAAGGGAGGAAAAGTAACCCTCTAGAAAGGGAATTTAACTTGGCAGATAGAGACAATCTCAAAGCTCTACTTAAAGTGATGAAAAATACAGTGAGTGGTTTCTTCTCAGCTGATAAAAGAGTAAGTACGAGTACATCTCAAAGAGAGCCTAAGTACCCTGACCTAAAGCTAGGTACTCCAAAAAAGTAGCTTAATGTAAGCTGTACAGCAATATAATAGTCATAATGTCAACACTACCTCAGAGTGGAGCAAGTAAATTGTACGCACCAAGCTTGAAACTTATAAACTGAATTCTAAATCCTCTCAAGGATTTTGTGAGAATATTTGCAAAGTAGTTCTCGGAGTTGATAAATCCAGTAAATAGTTCCTTATGTATTTGGACCTTTCATGAGATTGGAAGCAACTTGAATATGGTTTTTTTTTAAAATGACAATAGCATTTAGGTTATTCTATGAACTATAGCACACACACACACTGGTTTTTCTTAAAAATGACAATAGCATTTAGGTTATTCTATTGCAAATACTTTGTTTAAACTTGCCTGTGGGTGGAACAGGGGGATCGTCTACCACATTTGTAGCTGGAATGGGTATATCTTCTTGACCTCCAGTGATATCCTCACAAACCAATCTAAGAAAAAGAGAAACAAGATTTTAAGCCAACATAATTTTAATAAAGCACACTAAATATTCAATTTATATGCCTTTTTACCCTCGTATTTCTGCTATAGATTGAGGTACACGTCCATAAGTAAAAAATACCTGTTAACAGAGTAAGATAAAAAAAAAAGAAAGATATTTTAAAGCCCCACTGCTTAGATTACAAATTAAATTACCCTAAGGAAACAATTGGTAGTCAATTAGAACAAGACAACATATTGATTCTGTTCTACATTTTTGTGAATTTAAAATGAGGTTAAAAACATCACAACTATATTTGCACAAATACCTGTCTCAAATCATGATCAGTAAATAGCAAATTTATAAAACAAACTAATAGTTGACAAAACAAGAAAATGTTTTCGCTGATATTAAGGAATTATGCTAAACCTGATTCGTGGTTAATGTAGGTTGCCCTTCAAGCCTCCTAAGTCGAAACTTGAAGACTTTAAATCCAGCTATCCCTGTCTCCGACCAATGATTGACAACCTGCAAATAAAGAAAGAAAAAAAAAAAAGTGCATAAAGAATTTTAATCACAAACCTTAACTTGCATACAAATGCTGCCCCTATTATTCTTAATCGGCAATTAAAAAGTGCAACATTTGAGTCATGAGTAAATGCCACTATGAGAACAACTAGAATGCAATGGGAATTAGAAGAAAGTCAACATAAAATATTTCGCACATCACGTCTACCACGAGAAAAAGATTGTATGACCAAGGCAAAGGAATTGGAAGTGTTAGGGTGATGAGTGCATGGATTAGAACGTGACAAAGGACCAAAAAAAGGTTTGAGCGTAGACTAGGAATTGTGCATTTTGAATTGGATATTTGTATTTGTTTTTAAACTTTTTTTAAGTAGAAAATTTATCTGTTCATTAAATGTTTTCAGACTAATTAAGTGCTTATTGGATGAGCCTTGTAGTCTTAAGTCCATAATATAAATAACCTTTTCGTAACAAGTTTTAGACTCATTTGAAATAAAAGCTTATACCTTTTTGCCATATAAACTTATAAATAGAAACCTTTTGTAAGATATTCAAGAGAGAAAGATAATTGCATGTTGGATATTTTTCCAATTGAGAGAATTGTCTCTCTCCAGGTTCTTAGAAACTACTTTTTCTTATCCTTGAAGTTCCTAATTTAAAGTGGTGATTCTTCCTCAACTTATCATTCTTTAGGGATTCAGTGGTTGTTCTTCCATTTCTTACCTCAATCTCTAGTTTTCCTTATTAACTTCTCACCTTTCTTATTAATTGTCCCAAGAAATTCATGTTGAGATGCTAGAATTTTGATCCAACAAGGTTTACATCAGTGCAGCAAGATATGAACTACAAATTTATAGACCTAGCAAGTTTGAGGGATTAACTTCCAGAAAAGTTAAAATTGACTTATTTAAATATCATTTAAGAAAAATATATAGAAGGTCACAATATGCTTGGTGTAGAGGATAGAAGAAATCGCAACACATTGAGAATAGATTGAGAAGTCCTCACTTGACAAAATCCTTCCCCAAAAGTGTGACAATTCAAATTTAACATTTTAAAAATACTTGAAATTTTAAGCTCTCCAGGATTATATGATCGTCAAAATGAAAATCCGATTACTGATGAACAAATTGAGAAAGACTTTCAAAGAATTACCTTGTACAAGCCATCATAAGTGTATACTTTCCCAGAGTAACTACTTGAAGAATCATGACCTCGAATCACTCTAACAGGCACACATTGCTCCGCACAATTCTGCAATTACAGTTTAAGCATGTTAGACGTGTCTAAGTAACATCAAAGAACCCTACTTGAAAGTACATACAAAAATAATATACAAAAGAACAACCTGAAAAACATTGATACAACACAAACACCCAATAAAACAAATTCAAATATTATAGCATACAATGGATACATTATACAACATGAAAAATCAATAGTTTAAACAGAAAAATGAGTCACTACAAGCATAACAAAATACTAATTTATCTAATTATTTTGAATATTGTGAATTCTGGTATTCACATATTGTTAAGAATTAGATTTTAAACCTAATTCAATCTTATAAAACCGACTTGTAAGATGAGGTTTACACCTACATATATACTATAATTTGGTCTTATCTTTAGTTGATGTGTTACTTCCAACACACAAATTGTGTTAATATTAAAGTTGTAAAATAAAAGTAAATAAAAATAATATGCAATTCAAAGTATTTGAATTGTCTATGAAGTGTTTGAGACTACAAGACTCACGCATATCTAGCATGAGTGTGACCAATGTTGTTAAACTCAAGTTTATAAACTCATTGAACTTTCATAAACTTGACTCAGACACCAAATTAACCTAAAAGTTTATCTACATAAAAATATTATAAAATCTATTAATTATGTATATGCATGCCACAATCCTTTTAACACAACATATAACAACAATTCAACATTCAATACTATGATCAAGAGAAGTCACAAACCACAATAATAAAGCATGATAGTACATTAGTTTGAAAACCTTGAGTACAACAAACACTATTACTTGGTATTTTTGATTTGTGATTCGTGGAAAACATTTCAAAAGACAACTTGGCCCCAAAACAATTAACATAATTCACAAATATCATGGACTTCAATAATTTCAACAATCCATGAAAATAAAATTGGTTAAATTAAAAAATACGAAATACTGGTTCACAATTGGGTAGGGGAGAGAGGTACAACTACTATACAAGTTCTCTGGTGATTTCCAAATATAGGTTGCGATAAAGTGAACACAGCTGGGACAACTTGTGAGGAACTAAGAAATGTTGCTTGTGCTAGGCTGTTTAGAGGTAGTAAAGGTGAATATATTAGAAGTTTCTCATCTTTTTTCAAAGTCTGAAAGTCTTTATATGTTGAGATAATGGGAGCTATTTTAGCCATTGAACATTCTCAAGTGGCTCGTCTTTGCTACGTAAGGAGTTCTCAAATATTCAAATTGTTCCTTGATAGAACAAGTTGGAGAAAGTGTGTATAGATATGTAATCAAAAGGTGTTAAAGTCTTCTCATAATTAGGGATGGTAACCATTGTGATGATAAATTAGCTTTTTTGGATTTAGATAATAAGATTCACTATAAATGGTATGATACTATGCCATCAAAGATGGTTATTTGTATCCTCAAAGTACTACTATGCCAACAACTATGCTTTATGGTAGAAAATGTAGAGCTTTAAGATGACAAGTGAACAAAATGAAGCAACAAAAAAGGATAAATGTGTGGTCTCACACAAAAAGGAACAATAGTAAATAAAAATATACAAAGAAAAAATTGGAGAAGCACCAATTGAGAAGGAAGATATTAGAAAATTGATTATGGTGGTTTTAACACATTCAAAGACATCTTATGTAAGCCTTTAGCAATGATAATATCTTGCATACCTTTTATGCATGGGAACCATTAGTGGAAATTTTTTAAAGGGAAATCATGGTCAATATTGTCCCTAAGAATTTTGTTTTTAACCAAACCCAATGGTAGCATGTGATCCATAAAATCAACCTCAACAAGTGAAATATTGTAAATATTACAAAATTCTGCTCACATGCCATAGAACAACAAATAATTTACAAAGAATTATATAATCATCCCATTGAACAAACCATAACTCTTGTGATTGAATGATGCAATCCATTATACTAGCAAGAAAAGAAAAAGAAATTATTAAAAAATAAATAAGTATTGAGAGATCACAAAAATGGCAAACCTTGAGAGCCAGGTTCCCACGCTCCAACTTTTGATCCCGAATTTGACGCTTATCACCAGTCAAATTATGACCACCTTGACCAGTGTACACAACATCCTCAGCATTGTCCTGGTCATCCTCATACATGCCCGACAAAACAATTGCAATAGCAATTGGAAATTCAAGGTTATACTGTGACAATGAAATAGGAAGGAACAAGGAGCATTGGTTTACGTTTATATTGACAATACGAAATTCCAATCAAATTTTGAATATGTATTCAAATTAGTAAAAGAAAAGCAATACAAGAGAGAGCTAGAGAAACTCTCCCTACAGACCAATACAATTCAAAAAGTCATACCACCCAATATTCCTTTATTCCTTTATGAAACAAAGCACTATTCTTCATCTTATTACTAACCTTAATTTCCATCTCTAGGCTATATCTATTTTGGCCTTCATGCAAACTCTAGTAGGCTAATCCATGTTGGATCATTAGTGGAAACCCATGAAAGCCAATACTTCAAAAATGCAGAGTACCAACATTGTATCTATGTCAAATACTAATACTCCTTGGATACTAAGTGTAGTATCAGATGCCCAACAAAAGGCCCCAACAATTATAGTCTCAAAATGTGATCTCATTCCACAAGACCAAGTGCTTGGTAATCTAAAGAATGGCAAACCAAGTCACAAACTGTCACTTCTTTTTTCTTCTAGTGCGAACAACAGAGCATTATTTGATTTCCAATAATCAAATTAGGATTTATGATGCTTGATTATGCATGGGTAACTTGGACTATAATGTTGACCACATTTAAAACAAAGTCCCTTGATTCTATTCATCAGCTCCTGATACGACTTGCTACATTGATTTGCTTCACCTCCCCAATCCATTGTTTATACTCACTATCCAAAATATAAGCAAAACCAGTGTAACTTCCCTAGAACAACCTTCTACTGAATTCAAGGTTGTCAATGCAACAATCCTCCAAGTAGGGCATGTATTTTGTCCACTTATCATCCTTCCAAAGAAGGGCACCCAATCCAAATGCTACTCTTTTAGTCACACATCTGCTATCATTTTGTTCCCAATAGGTGGTTTGAAAACTAGCACTTACATCAATGGCTCCTCCATCAAGCCATCCAATAAAACAACCAATGGATTGATCCTTCAACATTGGTGAAATAAAAATCATTAGAACCTCAAAAGTTTTTACAGATTTACTATTGAAGATCTTACATTAACAAGAGATATGACCAAATTATAATATATAAGTGGTGCAAACCTCACCTAACAAATAAATTTTGTGAAGTTTAGGGAGGCTAAAATTCACTTTCTAAGATACAGTGTTATCAATATCAGAATACAAAAAATATCGGAAAGCTACAAATTCTTTATAAAGTTATGGCGGAAACCATATCGGTTTATGGCGAAAACATGAAAACATAGAATTAAAAGAAATATCATATATGATATAGATAATTTAGAAAGAAAATATAAAAAAAATAAGGGCGGCGGGAGTAAGTAGCAAGGTTAGTAAAGTGAGGCTGAAGAAGAAAGACTAGGTGGATAGGATAAAATAAGTTGTATTGGGCCAACCCATTTGTTAACAAAATATAAGTTGGGCTTTTAACACACCCTGCAATTAGGCTTATGTTATATGCGTAGTTTCCTTGCAATTAGGGTTTCTTCCACTTCTCCACGCCACAACCGTTCTTTCTTCTTCACACCGCTGCTCTGTTTCCTTTTTTACGCCTCTTGCCCACCTTTTCTGCCATAGCCATTCCGCCCCAACCACCCATTATGCAAAAAGCAGCTGCCATGAAAAACCCACATCACCATCGCCTTCTTGTGGCGGCAGGCTGCAAAACCACCACCTATTTCCGTTATGGCATGGCAGCGCCATAACCAAGCTTCAATAACACTGTTAAGATTTTATTATATTAGCCGCTATCAAGCCACTTATAAATATTTAGTCTCACATCAAGATAATTAGTCCTCATGATAAGAGAGTTTATTCAAGATCTCACCTCAACTAAAGACATGTCCAATTTATACAACACAATCCATCAACCTCAAATCCATCATTGATGACTTTAATCTCTCCTAGTTCAACGACAAGCCAATATAGTGCATTACTTTTACCTAGTGCCACACCATAACTCGCACATGAATCTGCACCAACTAATGTGCATCTCAACAATGTTCCCAATAAAACAATGTAGGTCTCAACCTTTGCTACCAACCCTTTTCTCCAATAAACGAAGCAAGTTCAACACAGAGTGATTGTCCTCAGACAAGAAAACAAAGTAGGTCTCAATTTTCAACCCACCCTTTTCTCCAATAAATGAAGCAAGCTCAACACCCAATGAATGTCCCTAGATAGCACTAATGTGATATGAGACTATTAAGAGAAGGAAAGGTGTTTCTGCCAGCATTCAACTTTAACAAATGAGGTGCTTGCCAACATAATGCATCTAGAAACAACCAAGCAATAATAGGATGAACTAAATGAAAAATATGTTGATGGTTGAAGGGCAAAGTCCATCAAGCTATTTTAAATAATACCAATTGGGTTGTATTTTCCTTTAGTGTTTCATCATGACAACACTCCAATTGGTCTTGCCCTTAGAGCAATGCTTCTCAATTTTTAAGATTCATATCATCCAGCCTCTAAAACATCATTTTTATTTTCATACACACTACTCAACCAAAAATTGACTATTATGGAAAAAGAAAGCAAATTTTCACTATCAAACCCTAAACAGTAAAACATCATCGATAAGATATTAATATCTAATTACTATGTATTCAATTCAGTGAAAGAAAAGGTAATTCATTATGATAGGGTAGACAAACCTCTAAGCTCCAATTAAAATTTTAAAAGCCCTATCCCCCAATAACGTACTACTAGTTTCTTTTTCCAGTAACTAACCCTATGAAAATAACATTTATAGTTTATGATCTATAAAACTTCAAATTAGACTGTTAATAAAATTTAGGATAGAAAAAGAAATTTCATTACCGCTTTGGCATAGGACTGGCCCATAAAATCAATGCCATTCAACCAGTGACTATGAAAACCAACTGCAACCATTTCAGCACGAGAATAGAACTGATACCCAACTTCAATACCTACCATAACATGTAAAATTAAACCAGCTGAGCATGGAACTATCAGCACTATAAAAGCTGATCAAGAGGCAGTGTCTATGTATGTGAAGGGACAACAAAAAATAAAATCCACTAGGTATATAGGCTAAAAGTAATAGCAATGAAATATGGCTATTAGCTACCAACCTGGAATGTTGCCAATTCTTTTCTCAGAGTACAATATCTCACTATTTTGCATCATCTGCAAAATAATGCCCAAATTGGAGATGGTGTTAAAAGAAAACAAGTTCATCTTACAAAGTACAATTAAATTGATTTCTATTAATGAAATTATCCAAATCAACCAAACGATACTATAAATAACAATAATAAATGCATAGATATGTTTAAAACAGTTAATTTTATTGTAGAGATAACTGAAATAGTCCATTGAATTGTTTCAAAGATACAGCTCATAATTAACTAATTAACAAAGTGAATTCATAAAATATTAAGTATCCATCGGTAAAAAATTAATGGCAATGAAAAATGGATAGTATAATATTATGACAATGCTATTGACAAGGGTCAAAAAAGTAAAATGCTATACTAGATCACACATAGAAAAAAGAATCACAGGACTTATAACCAATATTCTACCAAATAAAATAAAGCCCATGAATTTTCACTTACCTTGGATATTGCCTTAAGATCTGGTCGTTTGGCAGGTTTCTTTGAATCTACAGGTGGAGCACCTTTCTAGACAAATTAATAGATGAAGATTTTTAGTTAGTTCATCGTAAGACAATTATGAAAGAAAAAATCATCAGTAAAGCAGAAACTATACTCCAAAACTGAACCAGCCCATATGTTATGTTACACAGTTTTAGCAAAACAATAAAATAAAGAAACATTATCAACATCCCACCAAAAATGCACCCACCAGTTAACCATTTCGTCATTGGACATTTCAATAATATCATAACGCTAGCCGTATATTAGACACACTTGACCATTACATCCACTAGTGGTAATCAATATTGGCATACAATCACATTACTCTTAATCACTTATGAGACAAAGTTAACAATATTTATACATGTGTGACAAGTGGACGCTGAAGGGAGAATACCCAGAAGTGACTCAGTACACTAAATAAAATTCATCCTGAAACTTGCAAGAAAATTCTTCTAATGCCCAATCAAAAGTTCAATCACATCAATCAAAAAATATCACTGGCAAACCTAGCAGAAAAAATGACATAGGTCAGGAATAGACCAAGGCAACACACACAAACCACATAACAGGACATGCAGTCCAATGCAAAACATTAATAATTCCAATTCTTAGCTTAACTCTCCAATGAAAACATTCAGAATGCTTCTTTTACTTAAAATAAGGACCTCAAGAAGCCTTTTATAGAAAATATCTAGGACCAAAACAGAGAGACTCATAATCACATTCATATTATAATCCACAATTAACAAGTAATGGACAATCAGACACACTAACCTTTGATTTTGAAGCCTTCTGAGAAGACTTCTTAGAAGTGTTAGCATCCTTGGGCTGAGTCTCAACCTTTCCACACCTTTTTTCTTCTTCCTACACATGACAGAATTACAATTTCAACAAATCAACATTGCACAGCAGGAACACATTGTCTTACTCTGAAACTCACCTGAACAAATTGCAGATAATGTTTATTGAACAATCTTATAGTATCTTTAACTTTAACTGTATCACTCTTATCTCCAGATTGTCCAACTGCATTCTCTGGTTTAATGTCATCCTTGTCACATGCGGATGGTTTTTTCTTCAGCAGTAAAACAGACTCTTCTTCCACAGACGCTTCTTCCACCACCAAACTCTCACCGGCGCCACTCTTTCTACTGCGCTTCTTACCCTTCTCTTCCTTAACATTGTCTTGGCATTTGTCCTTCTCTTTAACTACTATTGCATTTGGTCCAGCTAGTGTCTTCTCCGTTTTCTGCAGCGCTTGAATTCGAGCGCTGGACCTCCGCGGCGTGGTTGGAGAAACCTTCGATTTTTTCAATTTCTTTAAATCCGTATCTCCATTAACGCCATTCGTAACAGACGAATTCGAATTTACACTATCCTCCCCTCTTGTGGAAACCATTAGAGGCTGATCAACAAGGTCGAGAGCTTGAGCAACCATAAAATGACCTAGGGTTTGGAAAGGGTTTTTGATTTCGTGTTAGGGTGGTAATAACACCTTCACTCGAAGCTGAGAGGCGCCATTCCCCACATATTGGAAAATTTTTCAGTACTTATTATAGTCTCTCTTTCTTCCATACAAATCAATCTATCTATATTTTTTTCGTTTTTATTTTTCATTTTTGACGTTTGGGTTCCCGCTTTCGATTTTGATATCCCTCGCATCATAGATGAAACGCGGGCTTCGAATGTTCGGAAATGAGGGGATGTATGAATGCTTGAAATCCTATTAATTACTGAAATTAGTTTTAAATTGGATTAGAAAACATGTCTTTCTACCTATGTTGTTCAATTCCGATATATATATATATATATATATATATATAAAATAATAATAAAATGTGATAGATTATATGTATATAAAAAATGTATATATAATAAAAAAGTATATATTTGATACAATAAAAAAATATACAACAATTTTAAGTGTGATAAATATATATTTATATTATATAATAATTATAAATTATTGTTATTATAAAAAATGTATTGTTATATTAAATATTTTATTAATAAAGTATTTTAAATACGAATACGTGTTATACATATACTTGATTTAAATTGAAATATAAATTTCTGTTATTTTGAAAATAAGTTACGTATTAAGATTTTAAAATTATTACTATGTATTAATATATTGGAATTATTTGTTTGTATACATTTATAATAAAATTATTTCATTTAATAAAGATTTTTGAAAAGGTTGTGATTTCATTATAGGTTACAGAGTTCAAAGTATTTCCTTCTAGTGTAAATAAATAAGCAGGTTTTACTTAACTAAAATTTAATGATATTAAATAATAACAATGAATAGAAAACTTTATGTTCTTTTTTTATATAAAACACATGGAAACATTGAAACTAATACTTATTTTTGTGTTTTTACAAGAAACTGTAAAAAAAAAAAAAATATGACTGTTTTTAATATTTTTTTACAGGAAAATAAATTAAAATGCTTTATTTAGTTCAAATAATTTTTATTTAATGTAAAAATAATTTTATTTTGGTGATTAGTATATTGGATCAATTGTTTTCTTTTTTATTATATGTTATTTTAACCATTTTTTATTTTAAAAAAACTATATGATATATGTTTTTGTTTAAAATATAGTGATTTCGAGTTAAAGAGTTTAAGAATCAATGACCTTAAATTTTATTCATATTTATAATTTTTTTCTTATAATATATTTTTGATATTTTTTAAGATGCAAAATATGTAAAAACTCACTTGATATGATCTTAGGTAATAATTTTTGTTGAGAAAGGAATCTCTCTTTCATTTTTTTTTCTTTAGTAAATCTAATTATATTGTTATCTGTGCCAGCACCAATTTGATTGGACCGAGACTGACATACAATTTATTTAATAAAATAATAACTGTTGATGAAACTTTGATCAGAGAGTTAAAGTATTATTGTTCATTCAAACAGATTGGTGCATGATTCATAAAGAATCTCAATTCAATTCTTAGGAGATAGTCTTAATTATAAGAGTACAATATTATTATTCATTTTCTTTCTACTATAAACTTCTTTATATTTTGTATAACTTATCTCTTTTAAATAGTCATTATTCATTTTCAAATATTCAAACACAATAATCTCTTTCCTTACTTGTTTAACCCATACATCTTACTCATCCTTTATTGCTCAAATTTGTACAATTTAACAAATTTTCTTATCAATTAAAAATCAAATACTTTTTGGTACAATATAGGATATTAAATTTGATGGGAGTTAAATTTTTATTAAGAAAAAAGAGATAAAAATAAAAACTGGTAGAACAAAGCAACAAAAAGATAAAGAAAGAACTTAAGAATTAAGGCCATGGTGGTATGCATTTAAATTTAATACTCACTATTTTTATTTCTCTTCTAAGAAAAACAAATTGTGACAGGTTCATGTTATTCTTAAGGATGCAGTAGTGAAATAAATCAGAAGAAAATCAACATTCGTTGCCTAGATATCCAGAAAAAAAAAAAAGTACGAACTTAGTTTACTTCACAATATGTGATCCATATATCATAAAACATGTAAACATTTACTCACTTGTACAAAATGTCAGTAAAATATATCCTGATAATCATCGAATTTTGTTGTTATTGTACAAAATAAAAACAACTAAAATAGAAAATAGAATACAATTGAATTTAAATGTTTACATAAAAAAAGTTTATTTAAATGTTTAATTGTTTTAAAACCAAATTGTACTGGTTGGCTATAAAATCCTCAAGTAAAAACCTTTTTGCCACAAATTTTGTCTTAAATTTTTCTTTCTTTACATTTAGTATTTATCATTCCTTCTTAAATATAACTCCCTCTTCCATAGTACAGTACTGATAAGTATTAAGAATAAGAAAATTTTTCATTTGAAATTGACATTTATCATGAATCAAATGGTGTTATTTATGTATAAAACTAACCTCATTAGCTTATGATACAGAATGAGGTATTTACAATTAGAATTTTATAAATTATAATGATATTATACTGTTTTGCAGTCAAAATAAAATAAAATATTAAGTATGCAACTGAGTTACACTACTAGAACTGAGCTAGGGATGACAACGGGTCGGATCGGGCGCAAATAGTGCCTATCCGCAACCCGACCTACAACAAAAAAAAATGCGTCCACTACCCGCGTAGGTACCCATTTAAAAAATACTCACGGATATTTTAAAACCCGCATATACCCTCAAATATCTAAAAAATATATTTTATAAATATTTAAAATTAAATTTAAATAAAATAACAAAAAAATGAAGAAAATATAAATTTAATTTAATTTAATTTAATCTAATAAAATATAAATTAAAATTAAATTTTAATTAAATTTAACTTAATAAAACATATTTTTATTTTTATTTTTAATTTTTTACGGATAACAGGTACCCGCGGGTATGGATAGTATGATACTCGCACACGACCCGTTTATAAGCGGGTATTTTAATACCCACTACCCGCTACCCACAGGTAACAACTATCCGTCACAAATTTTATCCGCGGATACCCACAGGTATGGGTATTTTTTTCATCCCTAAGTTGAGCCATGGAAGTAGAAAAGACAGGACAACATATTTGAACTTTCTGGTTGAGCATAAGAAATGAAGTTGAGCCTCGTGAGGAAACCCTCTTGCAAGGAAACTTGTAGCCCAAATCCAAGAGGTTGAGTAGCCGGGAAAACCCTTCCAAGAAGGAAAGGTCACGTGTTGAGCAACTGGACAAGGGGCTGAGCTAAGAAGGAAACCCACTTGTGAAGTAACCTCTGTGGCTGAGCACCAAAAGTTGGGCTGAGTATCGCCTAAAAATTCCTATAAATAAAGAGTTTGGGTCCTTATTTCAGACATTGAGTGGAGGCTCCACAATGTAATAGTAGGATAGAATATGGTCTGTGAGGCATGAGGGAGGTGCTCTTAGTGTAGATCTTATGTGTAGATGTTGCTATAATTGCACTGTAATATTCTATGAGTAGTTGAGCTTCCTCATGTTCAGGTTTGATGTAATCCATTCTTATTGGGTATTTATCTTTGCTTTCATTCAGTTGTTTGTGTTTTTATTTATGCTTAATGATTACTTGATCATTCATCTTATTTCATGGGTTTGATTTGAGTTGGAAGATTGGTCTTAACTTGTGGGGATGAATTGACGACTCATCCTATTTCACTGGTTGGGATTGAGTTGAAAGACTGATATCAAACTAAGGTCCAATCAATCATCATACATGTACTGGATGTTCCATGGAATACCAGAGTGGATGTTGGAGGAGAGAGTCTTGCACATTAAAACAATTACTCATTTTACCAGGAGTTAAGGAATCACATTGGGGTTTGGAGTCCTTAGGTTTTAGTGTATTAGGGATGAAACTAGATCTACATAGAAAGAGTACTCTCAGGACATTGAATGATTTTCAAAGTAAGTTAACAATATGGTAGTGGTGTAGTGGAAGAATATGAGATGAAATCAATTCATAGCCCCTACTCCACTCAATCTATCTAATTACTACTATTTTTATTTGCACTCTTTATCATTCAAAAAAATCCCAAAATCAAACTACCACTATACTTGCTAAATCCCTGTTGATACGACACTTGTTTATACTACTACGTACCAATACACTTGCTGGGAAATGGTTGTTGTGAAACAGTCATCAAGTTTTTGACGCCGTTGCCGGGAATTTAGTTCAAATATTTGGTAGATCTAACCATTCTTTTTGTGAATATGTGCATACTTTGTAACAACCAGATTGTATGGTTTGAATTTTGCATTTTGTAAAGTCTTAATTATCATTTTTTTTATTTGCTTTCACGTAGATCTCAAACAAGAGGTAAGTTTAAATGATGCATATTTGCACTTTCTTATTTAGAAATCTGTATTTTGTGTAATTGGAATGAGATCTCACATAGGAGACAATAGATCCATGAATCCTCTGAAATTATGAAGAATAATTATACTATGACAACTGTTGAATGAAGGAAAACTTTTTCTGCATAAAATCTGCTACTTTGTGCTAATATGAAATTTGGCAACTTTGACAACTTTGTTTGTCTGATGCATAACTTCCACCACTAGCATCCAATTAAACTGATTATTTTTTCTATGCGTCCTTCATTCAATTATCTTTAATTTGAATGTAAGAACATAAATTTTGGAGGTTTGTGCAAAGTGTAGTATGTTTTCAAAATTGCCAGACGAGTTGTAGAGGACAACTTTGACCTTTGTTGCTTGTTTGATGCATAACTTTCTCCATAGTGATCGAATTGAGCTGCTTCTTTTTTCTATGCATTATTGACTCAATTATCTTTAATTCTAATGTAAAAACATAATTTTTGGAGGTCTGTGAAGATGCAATTGTTTTTCAAAGTTTCCAGGCGAACTGTAGAGGACATCTTGACCTTTGCTGCTTGTATGATGCATAACTTCCTCCACATTTATCCAATTGGGTTGATTCATTTTGCATTACATTCCTGATTAAAATATCTTTAATTTGAATTCTAGAACATATTTTTTGGAGTATTGCGGAAGGTGCAGTTTTGAAAAAACCAGCCAGGTTGCAAAAATGCTAATTCTGTTTTTTTATTTTAAGTGTGCTTCAAAAATTTTAGCTCGTGAAGTCAGGTGCTGTGGTTTTTAGTCCAACTTTGAGTATTGAAATTAAAGGAAAAGATTGAATGAAAATTGGAGAGAATCATAACAATTGTTGCAATCAACAAAGACAAGAGCATATTAGCCCTAATCTTAGTGCAAAGTATAAAATTTGCAAGAAATTTTGAACTTCTACTTTTTTGTGAATTGTTTTGCAACAAATTTAATCTTTGAACACTTTAAAAAACATAAGCAAGTACAAGGTTAAGAAAGATTAAATGAAAACTCTTCTTCAACAAGTGAGATGATTGATCAAACAGATAGAGGAGATGGTAGAATCATCATTTGAGGTTTTGTTTGGAGGGGTCTTGTGTTTTAAGGAGATTTTGCCATACACCTAAGACCCAAAACTTTTTCTAGATTTGTCATTTCACTTGTAGCAAGTGGAGTACAAAGTAAACTTGTATTTCTTAACCTTGTTCTTCTCATTTATTTTAGGCAAAGATCATGAAAATTATTGAGCTCACCTATGGATGTTGCATAACAAAGGGAATTGAACTAAAGGACTTTGAATCCTTGACTAGCACTTTAAAGACATAACTAGCAAGTACTGAAGTTGGCCAAACAAATCAAGGATTTGAACCATAAGCATAAATTGCCAGTATTGAAGTTGGCTATCAATTCCCTCATTTTGCTAGTATCAGCTTGCCAATATTGAAGTTGGCCAAGTAGTCAAAGAACTAAAACCATAATAGAAAAGGGTATTGATACTGTGAATTTAAATATGATGAGTTCTTTGACAAAGTGGTTTGGTGTAAGAGCCAAAGAGAAAATCTGATGTATAGGAAGATTGAAACCACCAAAAATTAGAAGTGGGATGCCATTATTTTGTCTTGGTAATTAGAAATATCTTTCGTAGGCTTTTAATTCTCTTTTATCAGGTTGAATCTCATATTCTCTTGATAATAAAAAATATTAAAATATAAAATATAAAAATTATAAATTATACTTCTTTTTTTATCATTTTTTGATATCATGTCACTTCTTGGATTTGCTTGATAATTTAATCATGTTGAATCTCATATTCTCTTCTTAATAAAAATATTAAAATCTAAAATTAAAAAAAAAAATCAAACAACAAATATATTTTCAAAGAACTACGTTATCCCTGATTTTCCAAATGAAAATACGTAGAAGCGAGGTACAATCCTCGTCGGACCAAAAAATAAATAATTTTTTTTATCTTTATTATTTTGTATATGTATTTATTTTGTTTGATTTTTTGGGAACAACAAATATTTTAAAAATCTACTTTTATCTTGCATACTTAATTAGAGGGAACCGTCTTAGGACAAACATTGTGGGGTGCTAATACCTTCCTTACACGTAACCGACTCCTGAACCCAAATTTGGTTTCAAAGACAATTCTTTTTTTAAGGTTTTTCTATAGTTTTCCACAATAAACTACAGTGATGACTCCTTTGTATTTTTTTTAAAATTATTTTCGTTGTCTTGGCACAATCTCGGTTGCAACACCTAGAGCCAAATTGGCTACCTCAAATTGAATTTTAATATATTGTTTTTGAACCTTAGTCTCATAATGCACACCTTAGCTTAGAAAAATAGATATCCCATCTTTTCTCATTGATAAGGAGGATAAAAACAACATGTGTGTTAGAATAAAAGGCAAGGGTGAAGGCTAATTGAAGGAGTTACCTAGGGAAATGAAAAATGAAGTCCAAAAGACTGAATCTGGTGCAAAGCGCAACAAATGAAAAGAAGCAAAAAGGTTAAATAGTTGCATCAGAATTGAAATGCATAAAAAAAAGGGAAGTAAGATAGAGCTAAGTTGAATCAAGGTTAAATGGCTCATGATATGTACATGTTTTTTTTAACTTTTTTTATTAGTGAGTCTTGCTTGTCATGTAAAACAAAGTTCCTTTAGAGCCTAGCCAAGTTACAAGCTCTAGAAAGACCTTAATGATCTATGCTTATTATGTGTAGACGGTGCTTGGAAATGAGATACAAAGTCAAGTGAAAGCTTGCAAGGTTGCTTGGAGCATAAAGATACTTAAGATGGGGAGTGCATTCAGTTTAAACCAGATTGAAAAACATGAGTGAAAATCTATGATGGTTCAAAAACTATGATTTTTTATGCATTAGTAATGGTTCAAGAATGGATGGATTCTTTTATTGTTCCCTCTCTTGCATTCAACATGTTGAAACTAGTTCTTTAACAACCTATGAAACTCATCATTTTACCATTCTGTCTTGTTCGGCTTTGCTTGAGGACAAGCAAAGAACTAAAGTGGGGTGTGGTGATAAGTGTCGAGAATAAGTAAATTTTCCATTTGAAATTGACAGTTATCATGTATCAAATGAGCCAAAGTACTAGAGCTGAGCCATGGAAGTAGGAAAGACAAGACAACATATTTAGACTTTCTGGCTGAGTACAAGAAATGAAGTTGAGCCGTGGAAGTAGAAAAGACAAGACAACATATTTGGACTTTCTGGCTCAGTACAAGAAATGAAGTTGAGTCGTGGAAGTAGAAAAGACAAGACAACATATTTGGACTTTATGGCTAAGCACAAGAAATGGAGCTGAGTGTAACATCCCGTCCGAATATTACGGATTTAAATAAAATAAAATAGAAATAATCATTAAACATTTATTATACTGCCTTTTCCCAAAACTCTATCAGAATACTCTGAAGAGGGCAATCACCTGAACCTCGCCGTACGAGCCACAACTCGCACACTCCACTGGACTTCCTAAACCACCAGGCTACAACCTAGAGTCGTCACGTGTTAATCCAATACGGGTTACACTCGTAACTAGACCCCCAGCCAAAGCCTCACATCATGAACATCACCTAAAGTTGTGTAGAAACCTTTCCTCGCGCACCATCACTGAACCAAAACCGCTTGGCGCACATCTCACGTCGCCAGGCAAACACTGGGTCCAGACCACCTGGCGGCATCACACACCGCCAAGCGCCACGCGCTTGTAGCATCATCACTGCACCGTCACCGTCAGGCGGGCTCCACCATGCCGCTAGGCACCACTCACCGCCACCGCCTGGCGCACCTGCCCCGCGTCGCCAAGCGCCACCGCACCATCAGGGTCTTTGCTGCACCATTCCGCTTAGCGGAACCCTCCCTACCGCCAGACGCCCTGCTCACACTGTGACCACTATCACAGGTTTGTGTCCCGTCTGCATGGCAGCTCGCACACGCCGCTAGGTGCCATACCAGTAGCGCATTACTGCTGGTTTATAGGCACTTAAACAGATCCCCAAAGGATTTCAATCATACAACACACCAATTTATAGGAGAATTATGGCACTCCAAGTAAGGTTCTATTACTACTTTATCATCCACACAATTTATTCATGAAACTAATAATTTTCGTTATAGCACATATCCCTTACACACCCAAACAGTGAAGCATGCAATATCGCCCGCTTTCCAAATATCAATCTTCTTCATACAATCATATTTACAATAATCAAATTACACATTTTATTCCATGTTCATCATTTTACTATTTGACTCATCCATAATCATCCAATTACATCATATTATGTCCTAATTACTGGTTCCCATATAAATATAGTCCTTATTATGTTTCTACCTACAATCCTTATTTAGTTTAATGCATATCTCCCCATTAACACATACTCATACCCAACTCATTTCGTATCTTTTGACACCTATCTTTTTCTCAGTTTTTAACATACAATTGAATTAATTGTGAACACCCTTCTACTTCACATTCCCCATTACAATTCAACCTGTTAACCTTACCATGCTTACTAATTCCAGTCTACCATATACCACAACGCATTTAATTCCCTGCTCAACCATTCCCATCATGCAAACACCCAACAACAACTTTTTTGCTAGTCTGATGGGGCGCCTGGCGGCAACCTCAGCGCCGCCAAGCGGTGCGTGAAAACTGGGTTCTCCTCAGGTCTGTTTGCACCTGCCATGTCTTCCACACCCTAATTGTACTACCGATTCCAATCTGCGTTTTTAATCAAAATATGAGTGATTCCATTACACGAGTCTAAGTCAGTTTATGTCAATGCCATTACCATATAAGCAATCCAACAAATCAATCTCGACACAACATTTCATCATCTCACGCCCCATAGACCTCAACCCCACATGGAAACCCAATTCATACCAATTTCACACACCATTCAATTCACAAGCAGATTTTCTTCCTTCAACGCATTTTTGCACTCATACATGATTATTTTCAACATCACAAATAGCACAAAATTCACCACGAACTAGAAATTGGCCAAAGCAGGAAGCGTCGCCTGGCGGGCCACGCACAGCCACCAGGCGGTTCAAGGGAACCCAGAAAAATAGGGCTTACATATATGTGCCGCCTGGCAGCGCATGAACGGCCGCCAGGCAGTTTCTGGAGAATCCAGAAACGCGAAGAAAATCAAGAATAGACATGTTCTACTCTTTCATTATGATTTAGATCATATATTCAAACGATAGCAAAATAAAAATAAGCAATAAGAACTCCCCTAACCTGAATGCCTTGCTTAATTTGACAAGTTCTCTATTTCCTCCTTGATCGCCAATAGCCTTCTTGATTCTTCTCAATTCAGCTCCTGGATGACTCTCTATCTCACGTTTTCTCTCTGGTTTTTCTCTCCCAAAAGTGCAATACCAATCCAGGCCAAGAAAACCCTCTTTCTCCCTTCAATTTGCCTTTTAATTACGTCTTAATGAAGGTTAATTAGCCAAAAACGAAAATTGGTTTTATTGCTTTTGATAAGTGTCATTCAAGACCATTATGGGTTGTTTTTCATCCCTTTTGGCTACCTTAACGTGGCTGCTGGATTCTCTACCTCTTCTCTTCTTTGCCAAAAAATCGTTTAGCAAAAAGAAAACTTAATTTAGGTCTCACCAAGGTTTGTACCCCTAACCATGCAAATATTAAGTCAATGCTAAACCATTAAGCCAATTCATGTTTCTTGCTAACTAACATAATTCAAATACTATATTCTTACTTAACACGCACATTCATATTATTAAAACAATAATAATTAAATAACACATAATTGGCATACATAGGACTTGAACTTAAGTCCTCTCACACATTTAAGTACTCTCAACGACTTAAACTAGTACTTTTCCATGTGACATCAACCACTATTAAATTCCATAAAGGCTTCCACGACCCGCATTTATTAATTATTTATTTATTTAATTAATTAAATTTCACGAGTCTTACAGAAACCATGCTATGGACCATACTCCGTAACGTCGGGTGGAGTTCCCAATACGAATAACATTCGTAACATCCCAAGACTACCAAATTCGATAGTTTCATACCAAAAAGGGCAATCTATTTGGATCTTGTACGATCCACAACTCGCACACTCACACCAGCAACACTCACCAACCCGAGCCACAACTCAAGAGTTCCTCGTGTTCATCGGCCATCCCGAGCCACAACTCAAGAGATGCCATTCCGAGCCACAACTCAAGGAATGCCACGTGCTTAACCCCTATCTCGAGCCACAACTCAAGGGATACGTTCCGAGCCATAACTCAAGGAACACCAACAAGTTGACCTTTGAGATATCACCCAAGCCTTGTAGACCACGCACATCTAAAACAATCAAAACACAAGTCTGGCCTCTGCATTATTGCTTGACGCTACTCCTAAGCTACCAGGCGAAATTCGCTTCTAGATCGCCTGGCGGGGGATACGTGCCGCCAGGCGCCAAGTGCCTTTGATCCCTTTGCTTCTACAGGTATCGCCTGGCGGGATGACCCTACACCTTCTAATAACAATCCTAATCTCAACTGCCCATCAATACACTAAAACATGTAATCCCAATCCTACTTCTTTTACTCACACTTACCTTTCTAACCTCCAAGGTATTCATAATAGCGTATTTCTGCATTATCTTTACAACCGTATTTCCTTTTAGCCATCCAATGCAATTCAAACCCGCGTCCCCAACACTCTGAACGCAAAACAACAACTACATCCACCGCTGTTGCCTGGCGGCAAGCTTCCCTCCACCAAGCGGTGCATTAGTTCTGGGAAAAATTCCAGAATTTCCAGCACCTGCCAAGTCTCTCTCATTTTCCCAATCCTTTATTTGGTCTATTTCCGCAATGATGCAGTTCACCATGATCACATTTGTACGATTACTTAGCTCAACTATATCCAGTAACATTTGATAGTGTAATCAAATTACAGTTACTCTCTAAACATCAAAATCCCCAATTTCCAACCTTAACATGAATTGTTCATATTTTCCCCAATTCATTTCCACTCGCATTATAATTCAATAATCATAGGCATCTAATACTCATACATCAAATGAAGCTCCCTTATTCCCCTTCCAAAATCCACCAAGAAAACCCAAAACAGCCAAAATGAGTCAAATTTGGTTCGCGTCGCATGGCAGTAGTTCATCACCGCCAGACAATTCAAACAAAACCCAAAAATTGGGCGAATTAGGCATGTGTCGCTTGGCGGTAAGGATTGTACCGCCAATCGATTCCTCTTCAGGAACCTAGAATCATGTAAATAAGGATGAGTCTCCTAGCGGCAATTCATGACCCGCTAGGTGATTTTTGAAAAATTCTAGAAAATACGAGATACACACAGCCATAGCACAATACATGCATTCAATTAATCATATAGTTCATGCAATTAAACAATACGAAATAACATGTACGGTTCCAGCTCTTCTAACCTGAATTCCTTACTCAAATATGCACAATTCTTGAGCCCTTGATCTCGATTCACTTTAGCTCGTGATTCCTCCTTCAAGACTCTTTCTCCACTCTCACTTATCTCTCTTTACACACACTCAACTCAGCCTTACCACTCACTCTTAGTTTCTATGCCAATTTTTTTTTTCAGAAAACCTTCTATTCTCAAGTTTGTAGCCATTTATTTCATGAAATTAATAAAAAACAATGCTCATTCAAGAACCATTACGGTGGTCTTCCAGCACCTCTTGGTTGCCCCCTTCACGAGTAGGGTTTTCTGTGCCTTTTCACATTCATGCCAAAAGAAATTAGCAGAAAGAAAGTTTAATTTGGGTCTACCAACGTTTGAACCCATTACCACACCAATGTCAAGTCAATGCACAACCATTCAATCCATTCATGTTTTGTGATAATTCCTATAAATATAAGATTATATTATCACTCCCCACGTTCAATTATATTGTTAAAATAATGCACAATTAAAATAACACATTTAAGTCCTTTCACATAATCAAGTACTCTCAACAATTTGAGCTAGTACTATTCTACATCACAATGACCAATATTTAATGTCACAAAGACTCCCACTACCTGCATTTATTAATTAATTAATTATTTAATTAATTAAATTTCGCGGATCTTACACTAAGCCCCGTGAGGAAACCCTCTTTGAAACTAGTGTATCAGGGAGGAAACTAGATCTACATAGAAAGAGTACTCCTAGGACATTGAATGATATGCAAAGTAAGTAAACAAGATGGTAGTTGTGTAGTAGAAGATAAGATGAAATCAATTCATAGCCCCTACTCCACTCAATATATCTAATTACTACTATTTTATTTGCTTGCATTCTTTATCAATCAAAAAACCCAAAAATCAAACTACCAATATACTTGCTAAATCCCTGTGGATACGAAACTTATTAACACTACTACGTACCAGTACACTTGCTGTTAAATTAGATTTGTCTAATATAACCCAACCAAGAGGGGGTGAATTGGTTATTGAATCTTTTACTGATTTTAAATGAATCTTGAAGGTTTCTTTAATCTTTATACTCCAAATAACCAGTTTTACAGTTCTGTGTTAATGGACGGATTAAAGCAATTGAGAAAGGCATAAATGATGAGAGAAACAAAGAACACAACAATTTATACTAGTTCGATTCAAGATGAATCTACGCCCAGTCTTCTCCTAAGCAACCCACTTAGGAGGATTCCACTAAATCAATAGAGTTACAAGAATTACAAGAGCATCTATATAATTCAAGATCCTAAAGACTAAGGAGCTTGATCTACAAATCAAGAACACCCCTTAGATGCAATGCATATACACAATTGCACCTAGACCTTCACTTCACACAATGAATCAACTTTAAACAGAAATACAATAAGAAAAGAAACAAGGAACGAATACACCTAGTGGATGTGCAGATTTATCACTTGATTCTAGATCCAAGCTTGACCCATCAAGGTTGAATCCATCGTCAATCTTCTTGAATCTCCAATTGAATGATCTCCCAAGAAAGCACAAGAACTCTATGGATCTCAAACAAGAAGTCTCTCAATTCGTTTTTCAGTAATTCAATTTTTTTCTCTCTACTAAAACTGATTTCACAAATTGATTTTATACTAGAGTTTTGCTGCAGACAGTTGTATCCTGACAATAGATCAACCACATTAGACTATACATGTCATTTGCATTAGATGATCTAAAAGTTGCATTTGTTAGATGGTATGTTGGATGATCATATTAAACAATATTTTTATGCATGCTAAGCAACATGATTACACAATATGGTATAAGATAGTGTAAATTATGTGTTATAGTATATGCATGATCTAAATATTATCATATTCTTTGCATCATCATATACAATCGTGTTTTGAAAATTTCCACGTTACTTTCATACAGAGTAGGTAAACATATTTAATATATGTGATACAAATTACAATGGGTAGATACATGTACTAAACTCACATAGGATACATGCATCATATGTTATGTGTTTTATATGCATTAGATCACACATTATAATTGTTGTGCGCAGATATTAGTCTATATAATTTTGAAAATTATGTGCATCTTATTATTGTTTTTATACAAACTTATTATTATTTAATCAATTTTTTTAAAACAAATTATATTTTTCTTTACATATAATCTATTATTTTGGAGAAAAAAAATTATGCACAAAATTATTTTCTAAACTTGAATTTTATTGGCAAATCTCTTTAAATAAAAAATTCCCATAAATATAAAATGTTCCTTTATCTGGTTGATGCAAACTTAAATTACATCTTTAATCTCTCAACATTTTCTCAACTCGGTAAAACAATGATGCACTCTAAATATGATAACAGTAAAACGTATAGGAAATAAGCATATAGAAATATACATATAGAGAAAAAGCATACATTAAACATATAAAAGAAAGTAATGCTCTTTGTTTGCATTTTCTTTGTATTACTTAATGTTGATTTTTTGTATTTGTATCTAAATCTTCTTTATATTTCAATTTGTTGTGAATGTATTGCTATGAAATTGTTGTTTTGATATTATTGAGTTATTATAATGTTAATAAGTTTGAAAGCTTTGATATGCAATATGCTTTGATAATGTTTTTTCTTTTAAAAAAATCCTAGTCAAATATCATTTGCTTTAATATGTTATACACTCATATCATTAAATATTGTTAAACTCTGATATTGTGTTATCAATCGTTGTGCTAATTTGGTATCTTAAATTTGTCAAGTTATAACTTGATAATTGTATACTTTCAATGTTTAACACCTCTGGTTTTGTTTCTCTCATACTTTGTTTCAAAACAACATTGACACATTTTTGTTGTTGACAAAAAAGGGAAGAAATCAAGGTTAAATAAAAAGGAGATTTCAAGAAGAAACATTAAACATTTTTATTCCACTATCATGCATTATTTGTGATCATATATACAAAATTAAGATGCTTTGATTATATATTAAATTATACTCTGATAATGATATTTTGAAAATGTTTTAAGTGACTTGTATTTCATACTTATAGTTTTTGTCATCATTAAAAAGGGGGAGATTGTTAAGACCAGAAAATATAGGATAACCATTTAGACAAAAGGTCTAAGTAGTTTTTATTATAACAAACACTATACAGTATGATGAAAGGTCTTATTAGTTTCGAAGATAACAAACACTATATGAAAATAAAGATATAAGTGGTTATTCATATAACATGTTTAGTGTTGCATATGAAAGCTCTCAAGTTGTTAAATTGTGTGAGAACAAAATGGCTAAAAGAATATTGTCATGAAGCATCATATGTTACAGGCTACAAGCTACAAGCATCAAATGCTACAAGTTACAAGCATTAAACATTACAAAGAAAAGAACTGACTAGACATTATTAAGTCTTGCATCTATAGGACCTCGTTTGGTGCATTCTACTTTAACTATTCTTAATTGTTTTTATTGCTCTTATAATTTATTATTTCCATAATTTAATAAGTTTAAATAAAATTGAGAAGCTACAACTTTTTAAGTATTTATAAATAGTTAAATTTGAATTAAAAGATTTCATCAAAATAAATTATATCTTGAAATTGAAATCTTTGTTAAATATCAAACAATCATTTTATCTATGTATAGAAATATTTTGATCATATATTTGATTTATCATGATTACATATTTGATTCATCCTGATTATGTATTTGATTTATCTTGATTAAATCAAATTATATCTGATTATGGTATATGCATAATATGTTTGAAAAAGTTTCCTTAAGTAGGAAAAATCTATATGTTGGAGAGAAGATAATATTAATACTTTATATATCAAACATTCTCTGACAGCAAAACAAGTCAATAAAAAATAATGAAGTTCTCTCTGAAGATAGAAATAATGGCTTAAAGCTTTAAAGAATAAATTTTAGCTTCAACATAGAATATCCTAACAAATGAAGAAGTCCAAAGAAAATTATTTGGAAATAATACTACAACATTCCTTTTATATGAAGATTGTGATGTATGTTAATAGAAAATCAAATATTATGTTCTCAACGATCATATCATTTGAAGAATTCAAATGAAGAAGATTCAAGTAGAAAAGCTACAACAAGAAAGCAATCAAAAGAAAAAATATCATATACAACATATTTTAAGAAAGATAAATTCCAAAGAAGAAATAAATATATGAATTTGGAAGCAACATAAATTTATTCAATCAAGAAGATTTCGAAGAAGAAACAAAAATAATCAAAGAGGTTGATGTGAAAACGAGATTTTTAAGATTCAGAATTAAAGAAACTCAACGATTATGTTCTTCCACATGTCTATAAATACAAAGACTAAGGTGAAGAAAAGACATGAAAGAATAAGCACGAACAAAAAGTAAAATACACAATAAATAATAAAAATACAAAGAAAGATATATTGAGCTTATATAGTCAAATTAAATAGTTGTGAAAAGTAGTAAGTGTGTCATTAGCCATTACAAAATCATTCACTTTTTTTAAGTATACACAAGTGAACTTCATTTTCACTCTCTTACTTTGAGAGTGATTTTCATTATTCCATTTGAGAGTTCTTGATTAAGAAGGTTATACTTAAATATGTTTATTCTTGTTACCTAGAAAGGTAGACACTCGAGATGCCTGAAGAGGTTGATATTCATGCTATAATCAACTTGAGATATTTGATTAGTGTAACTTCTTAAGCTTGGTGCTTAAGAAATTGGATGTAACCCAACTTAAGAAATTGGATATAACCCTTGTGTTAAGGGTGAACCATTACAAATTCTTTGTGTGCTTTTTTTTACACTTTTATTTTATTATTATATATTTGTGCAAAATATTTAAAATATCGACAAACTCTATTAATCCCCTTTTTAGAGCCATCTTGCACCAACATATATGTGTATGTATACATATATGCATACACACACATACACATACATATACATATACATATATATATATATATATACATATATATATATATATATATATATATATATATATATATATATATATATATATATATATGTATGTATATACATATACATATATGTATATACATACATATATATACATATATGTACATATATACACATATAAAAAATCATATACAACAAACATCCAATCATACCTCTTTCTCTCTCTCTCTCACACACACATATATACATATATATGTATATATACATATATACATATGTATATATATACGTATGTATATATACATATGTTATTAGAAAGGATATTGAATATGGGTCTCAATGAGATTGTCATGACTCTATTAGCTATTAGACTCATGTAGGAAAATAACTAAGTAGTGACAATTGAAGTTGGTTCTTATAATCCAGAGAGGAGGTATATATGAAATATGGACCATATCTTTAGATGGATAATAGAAACTTACCTTGTTGTATGTGAAGACTTAGTCCCATGGGTGGGTAGAACCCGTAGGGAAGGTGTAACCCAAAAATCTACTAGGAAGTCGTATGATAGGTGCAAAATATTTGAAGTTTGATTCAATACCTTAATCTTCAGGACATAGAACATATTATAATGTAAAAATGCATGTTGGTGATTGGTATGTGTACATGATGAACTGTGTGATTGTTTGATGACATGTATGCTTACCCTTTGTTTTGGATTTGTATGGTTTTTGCTATGGTTGTGTGGGTGGCAGATGAGTAGAGGATAATGTAGATGATGATGAACAAAGGTAAAGGATGGAGATGTTGCCTTAGTCTTAGGGAATTTGTGTATATGTATTTCTTCATAAAGAATGTAAACATCTTTGTGTGTGTATGTGTGTGTTGCATCAAATGATCCACCTCATTAATATGCTCTAGACAATATGTTGAATTACGTTTGGTAGATGTTTATCTACGTGTGTAATATAGGTAATGTGACACCATAAATTGGGTGTTACAATAATTCTTTTTCAACAAATTTCACCATGAAATCAATTTAATATTCCTTAAGTAATCTAAGTATGTTCTTAATGATGAATTGGGTTAAAATCACTTTTTGATCATCAAATTAGTTTCATAATTAAACTTATTAGTCAAGGGAAGAGTGAATTTCATGGGAAAGCTAGTAAAATCAACACCCTACTCTTCTTTTATCATTTCACATTTGTCTATCTTTATTACTATTCTTAATTTTAGTCATTTGATTAATATTTGATATTTTATAGCAAAAACCTAAAATTTTTATTTGGCTCTTTGTTCTTTTATTATATAAAATAGTGCATTTATTCTTGTTCTCTTGATACAAACCATTTAATTAGTTTTTTTATTAAGTAATTATACAACAAGTCTCTTCGGATTTTATACTTAAACTTATGTTCATTTAATTCTTACAACAAATTGGTAGGCTTGTTAAAGAGTCGTCAATAATATTCTAATGAATGTTGTTAGAAGTAAACTATTAGCTCCAAAAATGAAGTTGAATAAAGCTTAACAAATGCTTTGGAAAACCTTTTTTGAATCATGATATCAATTAGATATTGGTAGAGGGTTATCTAATAAGTTTGAAATACATTCACAAATTTCTTTTTTAGAACCATTTAGCACTTGTGCATGAGTAATAGAAATAACATTGAACATTTTAGTTTACATTAGTTCATCCCAACTACAATTACATTCAATTTTCCTTTACCAACTACAAATGGTTTCACTAATCAAATATGATTACAAGTGTTATATGTTTCTAAATACAGATAAATACATTAGCATTTTTTTCTTACAAATGAATAAAGAAAAACAATTATTGTTATCCCTTTATCAACCCCTAAAATAAAGAACAACAACATTGTGTCACTCTTGACCGAGTTCCTAGTGTCACTTTTAGCAATGCAACAAAATTTATTTGGTGTTTGTAAGGAAAAATATTAAAGAGAGAATATATGAATTGAATACACCTTGCACTAGATCTTAACTTCATATAAGTGAAGGATTACAAAGAAAACTCTCACCTAAAAGTCGCCTAGTAGATAAACTTTCACAATAAACACTTATAAGCTTTGAGAATATTTTGCATGCAAGTCTTATATAACTATTGTATATTTCACTATGTTCATTTACATGACTTCTCTTCCATTTATAAATGTATTAAAAATAAGCATTATAGGTTGCTTGCTTTTCCATATCTTTTGTGTCAACACTTTTTTTTTAACATACTTGACTTTTCCGTGACAACTTTTACTATTACACTCAACGTGCATAATGAAAAGTAACTTTTACTTTGCATTTTCTTCTATGTTTCTAAGAACAATGTGTTAAGCATACAAACTCAAATGGTTGGTATGCTTTCTCAAAACCAATTGCGAAATGTGATTCAACTTCATTTAAAGGTAGATTTTCCTATGTTAGACTAATGCATCTAGTAATTTCCACATATGAGATTCGTTTACTAATTTTTCATAGTAATATAATTGTCACATAATATATTATTTACTATTTCGTCACGAGGATATTCATCCTATTGTCTTATAAATATAAAGTTGGAACTAAGTAAAATATAAATAAATTTTGTTGGGGGAAATGGTAGGAAAAGTATGATGATTTCATAATGATGGTTAAGGACCTCTTTTAGACCCTAGTATTAAGCACTAACCAACTACACATCCCTTATTAGGTTTTCATTTCACATCAAATTTTGGTGCGCAAATTGTTCAAAGTTGGGTAATCTAGAGACACTAAAAACTTCTCTTTGTTAGCTTTATCTTTGTTTTTCTTGTTGATTTCATGCTACAAATCCCTTTAATAAACTAATTATTCCCAAAAAAGTTGAAATATATTAAGCCAAAGCTAAGTGATTAAGTTGCGTATCCAACTAATAAAATTGACCAAATGAATTTTCGTGATACCTTGCTCGTCATGAGTTTAAAATTTTTTTATTTCTCTTCTAAGTTTTTTTCTTTATTAATGATTCTCCTGGCTAATAATATACACAATTTGAAGAAAAAAAATATTTTGATAATTAGGTTTTAAAATTTATTACAACATATTTATTTATTCATTAATATCTTCATTCATGTATATATAGATAGAGTTAGCAAATCCATTAATTGAATTTGCCTTACACAATTATAGTTTTTGCAATATATTGAATATTAAACACTAAAATCCTAATTGTGATTCCAAAGGTGGAGTTGGTGGGACTTCTCGTTTGATATCATAACCATTACTGGATTGTATGAAGTTGTTGCGGGCTGGATTTGAACCTGGTGGGACGAGTTTGTTGTGGAGTGGATTTGAACCTGTTGGGACTTCTCGTTTGATATCATAACCATTACTAGATTGTATGAGATTGTTGCGGGCTGGATTTGAACCTGGTGGGACGAGTTTGTTGTGGAGTGGATTTGAACCTGTTGGGACTTCTCGTTTGATATCATAACCATTATTGGATTGTATGAAGTTGTTGCGGGCTGGATTTGAACCTGGTGGGATGAGTTTGTTGTGGAGTGGATTTGAACTTGTTGGGACTTCTCGTTTGATATCATAACCATTATTGGATTGTATGAAGTTGTTGCGGGCTGGATTTGAACCTGGTGGGACGAGTTTGTTGTGGAGTGGATTTGAACCTGTTGGGACTTCTCGTTTGATATCATAACCATTATCGGATTGTATGAAGTTGTTATGGAGTGGATTTAGACCTGATGGAAGTTCTAGCTTTATATGATAACCATCACTTGATTGTAAGTAGTTGTGATGAATTGGTTCTAGACCAATTAGTGTCTCTCTTACACTTCGAGGAAAGTTTGCGGCTATTGCATTGTTTATGAATAATGCATAAAGAACAACGGTAAGAATTGATGTAGATGAAGCCATAAGAGAGATTGCCATTTGTTTGAATGGATGAAAATAGATGAATTTAACTTGAGAAAAACTAGTAATTTATATAGGCTCAATTCAGTAACTTAGCGCATGTTTGCTTTGTCGTTATAACTTTGTAGGTGCTTGTATCTTTCACACTATTAACGTATCAAAGTAAGGAGTTAGATTTTTTATGAACGTCTTTTAGAGGGTCATGAATTGTAACTGAAAACTTATTGTTATTAAAGTTGTATTTTTTGTTTTAATTTTAGTGATAAGAAAATAGCACATCCTTTTTAAATTTTATTTAAAAAGGTGATTCTAAATCATTCTTGTGATAATATTTTTCAATCTACAATGTGATATATTTGTGAAATAATTTTTCTTTAATAATGAATGTTATAATTTTAGGTTTTTATTTTATTTTTTAGTAACATGTTCACACATTTTGGATTGCTTATTAGACGTATATTTATGAAATATTTCTCAAAAAAACAGGGATGTTTACAGTTTTTAGTTGCTATTATAACGTATAACCCTTCATTATATTTTAATGCTACCATAAGTGCTTTATAACATTTCTCACATTTAACTTTATTTAATAATACACAATTTACGTGAACACGTTTTCCTCCCATATTTTACTGAATATTTTTTCGTTATAATATTACTTAATTATTTATTTTTCGTGTAAAATAATTTATCTTCAGAAAATACAATTCACTAATCTTCACATAAAGTCAAATCGTAATGTTTCATGAATATAAGTTTTAGATTTGTAATCTATTAGTTCTTAGTTATTTAGAAATATGATTTTTTATTAAAGAATAAGATTCTATATAGTTTTTGTTGTAAAATGAACATTTAGGATCCACCCACGATGATGTAGAAATGTATTTTTCCTTATAAAACCCTTCTCATTTTCATCTTCAAAAACTTTTATAAACACGGATTTTTATATTAATTAAAAAACAAAAATAAGTCATTTAGTAAGATAACTATAATTGTGTTGTGGTTAAAATGGCTTCAAAACAGTAACACGATCATTTTATGCATTGTTATCACGTTAAGTGGAGTATGTAACTGTCTTAGGAATTTAAAAAAGAAATTAAGATAAATAAATATCATGTTAATATACATTTATAAATTGATGGGTGTTAGGATTTGATTTTTCAATGAGAAAAAACCATAAATTACATAAATGTGCACCCTATACCTTAATGAACAATATTAAACGACCAACATTAAGGACAAGGAGTTACGACTTTGATTTGATAATTCCTACCCTTCATATTTAGTAGCAGGTTATACAATAGTTTTTACTTATATCCTAATTTATAAAAGAGTGACTTTCTCAACTGCAATTAAAATTATGAAATTGTGATTGGTTAACTAGCCAAACAAGCGTTGAGAATAAAGTAAAATCACTTAACCAAGTACACATTAACATCTAAAAATCTTTTTAAAAGTGCAAGTTGCATACCTATAGCATAAGCCATGTAAAGGCTTTAAAAAATGATATTTAGTTTTGCTTTGACCTTAAATATTCTCATTTTCTTTCAAATAAATTGATAAAAGGAAACAAATGTAATATCATACTAACAAATAATTTTGAACTAAAAGGAAATAACAAAAGAGCACAATAAAAAAAGAACATAAAAAACAGAATTTAAATATACTAATATTTGATACTTTTAAATCCAGTAACACAAATTAATATCATAAATGTTAATATGATTATCAAACTCAAAAATATTTTCGAAATTGATACAATAATATTTAATCCATCTTCCCCTAAAAGAAATAGACGCAAAAAGAAGCTTAAGCTAAATTAGTTATCTCATAAAACGTTTTTCTTCTTTTAGTGAACCTTATAATTTTTTTTTTCAACTTGACTCTATATCCGTTTCAGCATCCATTTCTTTGGTGAATTGTACTATAAATACAAAAACATTTTTCGTAGAACATTTTAAATAAGTTGTAAGACCTATTAAACGATCTATAAAATCATATATGAATATATATATATATATATATATATATATATATATATATATATATATATTATATAGATTGCATGATCTTACTTAAATAATTGACAACAAAATATCATACAAAATATTCATTCTCAATAAAAATTCAAAATTCTCTATCTCATAAGTCATTAAATTTTAGAAATTATAAAATATTTTAAGATCATCAAAGAATGTTCTATAATACCCTATAGTTACAAGAGTGGATAGTTAGAGACATGAAGGAAGACATGTGTAAGAGTAACTTCCTTAAACATAGGAGTGAAAAAACGGTCCGCTCGACCCATTTTGATTCAGTTTGTCCTTGACTCGCCAAAAATAGATCAGGTTAGGCTAGCCCGCCACTGAGAAACAGATCAAGAATTGCAAATCATTTATCTCGCCACAAGGCAGGTCCACAGACTGGTAGGATGGCCCATCACTTTAAAAAAAAAACTTTATTTATAAAATTTGTTTGTCTATATACTTGTAAATGAATATTTAAAACATATATAATCATATAAATATTTTCTAAGCTTTTAATTGATTAATTAATATTTTTAATTGGATGAATTAAAATAATTATTACATTTATATGTTAAATTACTCTATTATAACTAATGATTATAATTTAATTTATAAGTGTTAATGATTTAAATTATAATAATAGTGCATATTTATATCTTTACAAAAATATGATATAGATAATTTAATCTTTTTAATTATTTTTAATTTTAAAAAATAAAAACAAAAATCGGGCTAGGCAAGCCAGGGACGGGCTAGGCGAGTCGGACCAAAACGGACTAGCGGGTTAAAAATTCCAACCCGACTTGCCTTGTTTTGGCGGGCTAGCTCGTCAGGGTCAGTCCACTTTGTCACCCATACTTAAAGATGATGATTGTAACTACCTTTACTCGTTACTTTCAAGCACATGTGACTGTAAATATTTTCACATGTCACTTTCAATTCTATAATGATTTTAACTATTTCACATGACTTTTAACTGTCTTAGGAGTTGAAGAAAAGCTAAAGATACGTGAAGAGTTTCTAACTTCAACATATTACTTTCAAGTCATGTGAAGGTTGTAACCACTTCACATGTTTTTGTCTTGAATTAAGGAATGTCTTGTGTGCTATTTTCATGTGACACTTCATCTTTCAAGGGCCATCCATATGATAAACAAAGATTAGGAAGTTAATCATAGGTTAATTAAGTGTAGTAATTTGTTCAAGTATCATCATTAGACTCATGTTCACACTAGATATAATCATTACTTTTATATTCAAACTTAGGATTCTTTTATTTTCACATTACTTAGTACTCGTTTTATGAAGTCTTAGTTGAAATTTTGTGTCTATAAATAAGGCTAAACTCTGTCATAAACTTATAATTGAATATTGAACACAAATTTGCTTTTTTGAGAAGAATTTCAGTGTCTTAAGATATTCTTGAAGAGATTCATTACAAAATCCTCATTGCACATATCCTTTTGAACTTTAATTCGAAGGTAAGGTGTTATTTTCATTTAATAGTTTGAATTCATTTTCTCTTTCCATTTCTTGTTTGGTTTTCAAAACCTGGCACAAGCTTTCTTTAACCTTGAATTTTTACTTCTTCAAACACATTTCAAATTAATAGATTCATCCTCCTTCTAATAAATGCATAAGAAATTTAATGTAAAAAGGATACATAATATAATTTCTTTATATATGAATTATTTCACGTGTTGAAAATTAGAAAGTTATTACATACCCACTTATAAAGTTGATAGAAAGAAGAAAGAATAAGCTTTGCATAGAAAATAAAATAATGTATGTTATCTTTTATAATGCCTCAAATTTTGAATATACGTGGCTTGTTGAATATGACCACTCCTTAAACATTTTTCTCTTACTATTTTCCTAGTATTTTTAATAGTGTAATATTTTGAAAATGCTGTTTAGAGTTACTTGGATAAACACTACAAATAAAAAGAAAACAGGTATTACAAACAATCAATATACATTGATAATTGCAAAATCTATCGGTAATTGTATTTTTCTGACGAATTACCAACATGCAAGAATTCGTAGGTAAAAATGGACATGACCTTCCAAGGACATGACATCATGTATGGGACATTATCGATCGATAAATTCGTTGATAAATGAAATGCCATTTTCACGTGCAATGGGCTTTATTCTGCATTCAATTCTTTAATCAATCAAACATGCCAATAAAACTGCATTAAAATAAAAACAACCTCACATATGTTTGCTAATTTCAGCTAGGCATTCCAAACAAACATCTTACTATACCATACAAACATCAATTGCAATATGTGTATATAAGTAAAGGCAATCCAAAAAAATATCAATAACAATATATTTGCAAGTAATGTATCCAAACTAGATTAAAAAAAACACATCATAAGTATGTAAAAAGAAGTTCTAATAATCTATATAATCATAAGAATTATTTTCTTCTTCTTGAGCGTGTTGTTGCTATTATGGCTGGGGCTGTGGCTAGACTAGAGTGGGTTGCTGTTGTGATGGCAAATCCCTAGTCAAGGGACCAACCACAAGAGTCATGGCAAGAAGGATCCAAGAGGATTAGGCTTCAACTAAGTTAAATATGCCAAAAATGATGTTTACATGGGCTAAAGAAGTTATGAAGGCCTAGTCTAGGATTCTTTGTAAATATTTAGAATAATATTTTGGGCTTTGTATTTTGGACCCAATAGAATAGGATTTTCTTTGGACCATGTATTAAGCCTTGGAGGAATTTGGGCTTAAAAGTATATATTTGGGACCAAAAAGGGAGTTGGGCCTAACTTTGGGCCTATGGTGAAGCGCATAATGCTAGAGTATTCTAGCTCCTTCATGCACCGAGCTTGCTCACTAAGCTTGAATGTAATGCCTCCATGCAAGGAAAGTATGACTTGCTTAGGTGGCAAGTCACACCTCCCACATGCTCCTTTTTGGCTCAAATTTTCAACTTTCTAGCACCTTTTTTCCCTCCTCTTTTTGGAGACACCTAGCTCCATTTTCCCCTATAAATATAGGGGCTTACCTCAGCTAATGTTAGCTTGAATTTTAGTACTGATTTGCTACCAAAATGTGTGCACATTCCTCTTACTTGAGCTCACTTTAGAGTAGTTTCCTTACTAGTCTACTATAGCTTCATTCCTTAAGAGTTGGCCTCACCTTTCTTAAGATATCTTCATCTCCACATAACCAAACACTCCCAGCCTTCATTCTTCGTAGCTTTCGCATCCTTCAACCTTCAATGGAATCATCTTCTTATGTGCAACCTACAATGGAGCAAAGGAGAAGTCATCATGCTGGGACGGTGTTTGGCTGGACTGATGTTATTGAAGACGACTTTGGGCATCAAGAGGAAGGAATTCCATGACTACATTTTGGAAGCTTTGAAATTAGTAGCTCAAATATTCATAAGCTTGTTCAAGTGCTTCTAGTTGTTCCGTGAGTAGGTTCATGGCCTCCTCAGCACTAGTAGACAAAGATGGTTGGTCCTTAAGAATACCTCTTCTAGTAGTATAATTTGTACCAAGTTGTCTTGTGCCATATAATCTTCCTTTACTTTTTTCCACCGATAATATCAACCCAACATTGTGTCCCAATGATGCCTTCCTTTTTAGCATTATCATTATGCTCTTCTGATGCATCAGGACATGGCCCTAGTTCGCATATGACCTATGAGAGTCTACTTGAAAATTCTTCCTGTTAAGGGAAAAGAATGAGAAAATAGTTAAATATGATATAATTTTAAGTTTAAAAGAAATAATACTAAAATTCTTTTCTTATATATGTGTTCTCCAAGACCTTTCATTAACAAGCCTACTAGATCCCTTGTGAAGATGAGTTTGTTGAAATACCTTATCAATAAACACATCATGTCTGAGCTCATATGTCTCTAACAAAATATGGGGTTATATATGTACATAAATTTTAAAAGACATAAGTTATAACATAATATGAAAATAAAGGGAACTAAGGTTTATACCATACGAATAACATGCTCATGAGTGGTAATGGAACCACGTGTGTGTGTAAGGTCTCAACCTTTTCTAAAGCTCTATTTCTTTGGGTTGTAGCACATTTATTGCGATAGTTGGGAGAATTCCAATGTTTTAACAATTTATTCTTTATATGCTCCCCAATCCAATAAGGGTATTCTCCTACAATCCTAGCATCTCTAAACATCTTAGATAGCCTATAAAATGCTTTGTTGTGGAATTTTTTTTTAACTAGTAGAGGACCTATGCATACGCACGGGTCATGTTTTTTTTTGTTACTTTTAAAACATATTATATTATTATTATACATAAATTAATAATTTAAATGATTACAATTATTATTGATTTAATTATATATAATAGTAATGTTATTATTTAAATACATTATTGGTTTAATTAACTATAATAATTTGTAATAATAATAATAATAGATTATACTAATAATTTTAATATTAATATTAATATTAGTAATAATAATAATTATTATTATATTAAAATAAAATATGTATGCATTGTTCAAGTAAAATGTAAATATGGTTCCATATAAATTAAATACAATATGAAATTGATGTTAACATTTTAAATTTCTAAATAGAAACACAAGTAAATACAAACACTAAACACTTATATGTTATATTAAAATGAAATACATATGTACAGATCATTATTAAAGTAAAATGTAGGCATATGATGTAATATAGTCCCCGTACAAAATATATACAACATGTAATTGATGTTAAATTTTTTAAATAGAAACACATGTAGATATAAACACGTGTATATTATATTAGAATAAAATGTGTATCCACAGGTTGTTGTTACAATAAAATGTAAACATATGGTTTAATATGGTCCCGTATAAATTAAATACAACATAAAATTGATATTAAATTGTTTACATAGAAATACATGTACATATAAACACTTGAATGTCATATTAAAATGAAATGCGTATGCAGTTATTAAAGTAAAATGTAGACATATTGTATAATATGGTATTGTACAAAATAAATATAACATGAAATTGATGTTAACATATTTAAATACAAACACATGTATATTACATTAAAATGAAATGCATATGCATGAGTTGTTGTTAAAGTAAAATGTAGACATAGAGTGTAATATGGTCCGATAGAAAATAAATACAATATGAAATTGATGTTAAAATTTTTAAACAAAACACATGTATATTTTATTAAAATGAAATGCGTATGCAAGGTCATTATTAAAGTAAAATGTAGACATACTATGTAATATGGTCTCGTACAAAATAAATATAACATGAAATTGATGTTAACATATTAAAATGAAATGCATATGCATGAATTGTTGTTAAAGTAAAATGCAGATATACTGTGTAATATGGTCTCATAAAAAATAAATACAACATGAAATTAATGTTAAATTGTTAAAATGTTTAAATAAAAACACATGTAGATACATATACTTGTATATTTCATTAAAATGAAATGCATATGCAAGGGTTATTGTTAAACTAAAATGTTGACATACTCTTTAATATGCTCTCATATAAAATAAATACAACATGGAATTGATGTTAAAATTTTTAAATAAAAATACATGTACATATAAACACTTGAATGTTATATTAAAATGAAATGTGTATGCACGGGTTGTTATTAAAGTAAAATGTAGGCATATTGTGTAATATGGTCCCGTACAAAATATATATAACATGAAATTGATGTGAAAGTTTTTAAATAGAAAAATGTATAGATATAAACACATGTTTATTATATTAAAATAAAATGTGTATCCACATTCCTCTTAGGGTAAAATGTAGGCATGTTGTGTAATATTTTCCCGTATAAAATAATATAACATGAAATTGGTGTTAAAATTTTTAAATAGAAATTTATGTACATATTAATATATGTTAATTATATTAAAATGAAATGCGTTTGCACGGATTGTTACTGAAGTAAAATGTAAGTATATTATGTAATATGGTCTTGTACTAAAAAAATATAACATGAAATTGATTTTAACATTTTTAAATAGAAACACATGAGGATACAAACACATGTATATTATATTACAATCAAATGCATACACACGAATCATGTTTATATACATGCTGGTATTTATTTTTATCATTTTTCAGTTTTCTGATAATATATTTAGTATGTACATCAAGTTACCTTTGTACTTATTGATATAGTATGGTAGACTAATTATAAACACCTATTTTAAAAATTGACGTTATATAAAGTTAAGTGTAACGAAAATTGAACTATAATAAAGTTATTGTTATTTTAAATGCATAAATTGTTTTATGCAATATTATGATCGATATATTGTAAATGTATTGAATATTTATGAAATTCAATAAAACTAAAAAATCTATCAGACAGTTATGGGAATAATAATTTAACTTGTGTATTTATTGATTTCCTTATGTAGAGTGATAAATATATTATTTAAATATTCATTTGGGTTATTGACAATAATAAACTTATCTTAGCTAAATTATTTAATAATAATAACATGATTAAGTAACTAATATTTAAATATGACATTATAATATATTTTTGTTAGTTATTTTTTATATTTAAATATAGATTTGAGTTTATTGAAAATAATCGATTTATATTAGGAAAAATATATTTTGTATAATTAACATGAAATTTCATATTTTTGTTAGTTATTTTTCATATTTAAATATAGATTTGTGTTAATTGAAAATAATTAGTTTATATTAGAAAAAATATATTTTGTATAATGAACATGAAATGATATATAATTGTTAATTATTTTGTATTGTATAATTGCTTATTATTTTTTAATGTTTGACAACACTTAATTATTAATTATGCTGATTATTTATTAATATAATTCATATTTCATCGTGCTTATATAAGCTTTATGAAGTAAACTTACTTCGCAAGTCAAATCATTACATTTTCAACGGTCAAATCATTACATTTTCAGACTCAATATGAAAGGTCTAGTTTTGGCACTAAGCAATAGTTATTATGTGTCTTTTCAATACCTCTGCAGTTTGATTTTGTGGAGAACCTTTAGATTTGGTGAATCGGTTTTCTAGTATTATACTCAGTATGTCTATTAATTTGGTTATGTGATAGTCTAATATTTTGTGTTAATTAGTTGACTGCAGGTAGGTTATTCCATTGAAGTTTTTCTTTTCCCATTATAAAGTATCGTGAAATTAATTATAAATAGTTCTTCTCATGATAAAGTATGGTCAAATCAATTATAAACCCTTCTTTTCAAATTTGACGTTATTTATAGTCAAGTGTGACTATGATTAACTATAATAAGCTTATTTTACTTTGGTTAAAATACCTTTTTGGTCCCAATTTTCATCAATTTTTTTCAAATAAGTCTTAATTTTGGTTTTGTGTTCAAATAGGTCCCAATTTTTGTCAATTTTGTTCAATTGGGTCTTTTTTTGCTAACACCGATTAAATCATGAACGACCATGAACAATGACTGCCACATGTCACTTCATGTTTTTTTGAATTATTATTTTTTTTAAATTTTTTTTAAATGTACACGTGTCAACCCAATAGCGTGTCACTTCGTGATTTTTTTTGAATTTTTTGAATTTTTTTTAAATGTCCATGTGTCAACCCAGTAGCGTACCACTAGGGATGGTAACAGGGTAGGACGGGGACGAGTTTCGCTATCCTATACTCATTCCCGTAAAAAAAATTCATCCCTATCCCCATGCCCAAACCCAACGGGTATCAAACTTTTATCCCATCCTCATCCCCACCAGCTAACGCGTATAATCTCGTACCCATACCCGTACATGTTTCCTTACTACTTCAATATAAATTTTAATTATTTTATAAAATAATAAAAAATTACGGTAAAGGAAACATAATATTATCAAATATTCAAAATTAGGAGAATGATTGTTTATTCAATATCAAATATTTGAAATAAATTATAATTGTTTACATTTTAGATTAGAATACCAAATAAAATTTCACGAGAACCAAAATATTTATTAAATTTGCAAACTACAATCATTAATGAAACCTAGTTGATAAAATTTAGAAATATTTTTTTAAAAATTTAATGAAAAACAAATATTCAAATTAAAATATATTTTAAATGTTTATTTACTTCAATTTTTTAAATTCTAATGAATCTCTTTTTTTATACACTAATAAAAATGATAGTACATCACTTAATCAAAATGATGCAAATAACAAATAATAAACATAAAAATAAAATTTTGACATAGATATTGTATCTTTTGAACTCCAATATATGTTGGATGGTGATAAACAAATATTCATGACAATTACATTAAATATTGATGTTGTAGTAAATAGAAGTTATTTATACAATTATAGTGAAAAAATTACATTATGATTTTTGATATAATGAGTTAGAAAATAAAAAATAATTAGATAAAATATACTGAAATAGTATTCTACATGATGAAAATAAACATTAAATAAAAAAATTAAAAAATTAACAAATGTGTGTCTTAGAAAAAATTTGAGAAACTATTGAAAGAAATCGTACAAAGGAAAACAAATGTATAATTAAAGGTATGATAAGATGAAAAATACCTTAGAGATCTAAGAACACTTCTCAAATATTAACATATATACTCAATGAGAAATAATTGTTTTAGCGAAACAAAAGAGTTATTTAAATGAAACAAAAATTAATAAAAAAAAGTAATTTTTTTATATTACCTAGTAAATGAAATGTTTATGCTATTAAACACTTAAATTGAGAGTATTAAACATACTCATGTGAAAGAAAAATATATAATAAAAAAAAATATTAAAAAATAATAGAAACTCAAATATGAGACATAAAATTTTAATTGACATACATCATTTTAACATAATTACATAAATGTTATGCTAAGATGAAAAATATATTGGAGATGCGAATGAGTTTCATAACAAATCAAATAATTAGATTAAATAAAAAATTGAATATATATATATATATATATATATATATATATATATATATATATATATATATATATATATATATA
>Ga0214544_1000237_pt1 | contig 91191 bp, 64 predicted proteins | sample CNSS3metaG_FD_160074 | JGI IMG/M metagenome (GOLD analysis project Ga0214544, IMG submission 160074) | Root nodule microbial communities from cowpea collected in UCLA plant growth center, Los Angeles, California, USA - CNSS3 | ecosystem: Host-associated > Plants > Roots > Nodule | place: USA...
CGCCCAGTTTCTACTCATGGACAATTGTACGTAGCAATTTCTAGAGTGACATCAAAGAAAGCACTAAAAATCTTAATTTTGGATGAAGAGGGAAAAGTAACCACTACAACTACAAATGTGGTTTACAAAAAAATATTTGAAAATCTTTGATAAAGGTATAAAAATTACTTTAACAACATTATTCTAATTTTTCAATTATTGTACATTTAACTCTAATTCATTTTTTCGATGCAGATTACAATTGGTGTAGATTAACTGATATTTTGGGTCCATATACAATTTCATGTTTTTTTTTTGGAAAGCTGCAACAATTTTTGGTGCACATTACAATTGATGCAGATTAGTAGTGTATAATATACAGTGATTGATACATGTTTTGATAGTTGTATTAGATATTCATCTGTTTTCCAGGATCTACTTCATTGGATTCCAGTAAAGCTACTTATATATTAATACATTACTGATTCTGATATTCGTTATATATATATATATATATATATATATATATATATATATATATATATATGTTGATTTTGAATTGTTATTTGTTGCTCTATTGTATTGTCAAGAATAAATGTGTAGATAAATATGCTTGGGTGTTACTGAAAAAACAACATTCATTTAAATTTACATAATTGCATTTCATTTCTTTTAATTGTATAAATGTTAAAGAATGAAACTTCTTAAATTTTGTTGTTACTTTTGCTGAAACTTCTATACTTTATGTTTTACGTTACTTTTGCTACCAGTTACCAATAAAAATTTAAAATTTGTTGTCACTGTTTGCACGTGATAATGTTTTCCATTCTGACTTAAACTTTCCCATTCCATTCCCGACTTTCACTTTACTATTGCATCCACATTTTTCACCCACCACTACATTTCAACGTCCATTTCTTCTGCAATTACAGAAATGGAAATCGAGCAAACCCAAAATTAGACAACAATACTTTGGAAGTTCAACACCATCTACATATGCTCTCAGGTATGTCTTCAATTTTAACACAAAAACACATTTAGATCTAATAGTATGCATTGACATGTGCTGTTGTATGTTTTCTTTGCTGTGTAATTTTGTTACTTTCATTTTGTTGGTGTGTCTTCCAATTGTATCATCCTCATCCCTACTATAGTAGAATTACAATCAAATATAGTTTATTTTTTGAGTGAATGAAATAACATTTATTAACGTTTTTAACGTTAATTTACTTAATGTACTGGCCTTTCATATATATATATATATATATATATATATATATATATATATATATATATATATATATAAATTTATATTTTTTTTTTTAATATATATTCTTTATATATATATATATATATATATATATATATATATATATATATATATATATATATAAAGATTCATAGTTTCTTTATTTCAATCTTCTAAATTTTTTCTTTATTTCAGTTGGTTTTTTTTCTTTATTTAAAGAATTATTATTTCTTTATTTTATTTTTATGAACCTGAGTTTACATATAATATAATTTATACTTCTATTTTATTATTTAATTATTTAACTATTTTTTCTCATTTAGAATATCATATTTTTTAATTATAATTTTAAAATAAGTTATATATAAGTTAGTTGATAACTTATATATGTTTTGGTTTATGTTTGTGTTCTTGCAGACAAAAGATTGTTAATGTCTTTATTTATTGTTGAAAAATAATTTAGTGTCCTCATTATTTTGTAGCCATTTGGAGTTGTCGATTGACACTTTGCTATAACATGGATTCAGATAACGCAAGGATCATTGAAGGTTGGAGTAATATGAAAAATTTGTATCACATTCAAAGTGATTCTTACATCCAGTTTCAGTATTTGGGAAATTCTTTATTTCACCTCATAGTGTTTAAAGGTGGTTGTACAACAAGGAGTTTGACAACATTTATGCACCGTATCAGTCATCAAAATACAAGATCTATATTTGCAGTGAAATTGACAAAGTATCAAAGCAAAGCAAGTCACTTGGTATATTCCTTTTGGTTTCTTCTTATCCTTATTAGTATAATTAAATTGAAATACTTAATGTACTAACAATAACCTTATGAATCATGTAGGATTTGCCATCAAAGTTTGCCAACTTCATTCTAGAGAAGAATGTAGAAGATGTCTATCTTATAGGGCCTAAAACTATAGTGAATTGCAAAATACTAATATCGAACAAACAGAGAAGTTCAACAAAGATAGGTCAAGGTTGGAGGCTATTTTGTTCTAAAAATGAATTAAAAGAAGGATATATTGTTGCCTTTCAAGCAGACAATGATTTCATTGAACCAAATGTTGAAGTGTTCGTTAATGGTTGTTGTTGTGATTAGATTAAGCATAATTTTGTAATGTTGATCTTCAAAGTTGTGTACTTCATCAATTATGGTTATTGAACTTTGTTATATGACAATATCATTGTTTTCATTAGATTAATAATAAATTGTAGACATTTTTTTTATAATTTTATAATTTATAATCAATATTAAAAATAATGGTCAAAAAACTAGTATAACAAAATTGTAAGGAATCTGCTTATTGTAAAGTGCTGAACAGCTAAGATTGGCACTATAAAAGAAAGTGATTCCCACCTTTACAACCCAGTCCCCATTTCCAGGAATAGCTTCCTCACTATCCAGAGTTGATTGGATCCTCCCCTCATCTTCCCTGTTAGCTTGCCTCTATACAGTATTCTTCTAAGCTGGGAGAGGGTGAAACTCAACCTTTGCAAGCACTACAACATTTTGTAGTTTAGACCACACTAAATTAGACAACGACTAAATAAATGTGGCTTAAACATATGATAAACAATATTTTTATAAATGTTGTATAAATATCATGAAAGTCCATGATTATATAACTGCTGATTTAAAATATGTGGGCAAAACCAGTAAAAATGTGGTCTAAAGATATAGGTGAAGTCTAAAATCAATCTGAAAAATTGTTGTCTATTATGAGGATTTTAAGCAACGGTTTTAAAAGTATTGTCGTACTAAAAACTGTTGTCTATTATCTATAGCTACACTCACCTATACCACGCCTAAAAAATTGCAGTCTAATCTTTAGACCACGGTTTTTATCATTTACATCACAATTTTATGCCGTTATCTAAAGTAATTTTTGTTGTAGTGAAGGTTCGAATGACAAAATTCCCAATTTCCCCAACATTTAAAAACCCTAATCATAATTTAACTTAACTATTTTTTTTTAAATTTCCCCTTCCACGTCATTATGCTTTATTCCTCGTCACAATTCTACCACTGGTCAACTTGCCATGTCATTGTTTAGTTAACACCGTCTAGCCCAACTTAACAAAAAGAGCACATTTGAGACATTTTAATGAAAAAAGGGACCAAATTGAGACTTTTAAAAATAAGGGTACCAAATTGAGATTTTATCTCCAAAATGGGAACCAAGGATATGATTAAGCCATTAATTTATAAAAGTTTTCTCGTAGCTTCTCTAATTTCTTTTAACTAGCACACAAGCTTGTCTTAGATTTTTTGAAAAGTCAAATTTTTTTTTTAATTTTATCTTCCTTGAAAAATTCTTATCTCGACATAATAAATTCATTTTAAAATTTTATTTCATTGTTTGTATCAATTGGAAATAAATGTTTTTTTCTAGTAATATTATTGGAGCTTAGTTTTCATAATAAAGTTTAAATCTCTTTTATTTCATTTTTTATTAAAACTCAAATAATCTAATTTTATGTAAGAAGAATAGGTAATTCATGTGCTATAAAGTGTTTTTGTAAAAAATGTAGTTGCCTATTCTCTCTCTCTCTCTCTTTTATATATATATATATATATATATATATATATATATATATATATATATATATATGGTAAATATTGATTAATATTTTATATTTAATTATTGATAGAGAAAAAAATAGATAATCAATATAATCGCATTTATGAAAAAAATAACACATTTAAAATATTGTTTTTTTCTTTCAAATTCTTAAAATCATTAATAACAATTGAATCAAAATTACGATTTTCAACTATTTCTTTTTCATAGTAAATAATCATATTATCGACGATAAATTCATTTTCATTTTATTTCTTAATCTTGTTTTTTATAATCTTCATTATAAAAAAAAAACTTTCTATTGTAAATGTCGAAACAAGAAGAGTTAAAATAAGATGAATTAAAATATTAATCAAATAAAATGTCATTGACTTTCCTATTATTGTCAATGATTGACATCATTCAAGCATGGTTAATAAAGTTTTTAATTTTGGATGGTTAAGAGCATCAAGAATAAAATGTTGAAGTTGAAATTTTAAATTAATATTCTCTTGCTCGCTAAAATATAAAGGATAATATTTGTTCACAAGGGTGCATATATCCTCAATATTAAAAGCTTTATAGGCATCCTTAGGAACAAAGGCATTGCTTAGAGTTAAAAGTGTCATTGTTTTTTCACTAAACTTGTCATTTAATTTTGAAATTGCTTATCCACTACAACAAAAAATATATTCACCTTAAAATGATGTTTTATAGTGACATGGTTTTTTTTTGTACAACCATCATCTACAACATAAGTAGAATTAAAATTAGGAATATCAATGTCATGTTGTTCACAAAACAATATCACACCTTTCAATAAATTTTGCCAACTGTCCTCTCTCAACTTTTGAATATAAATTTTAATAAAACAAACCAATTGCATAACATTCAGTTAGGGATGAAAATGTGGACCGGCCCGACCTATTTAGGCATGGTCTACATTAGGCCACCACATTGCTAGTCGGGTTAGCCTGCCCCATAGAGAAGTTATGGGCTTGAAAACATGGCCTATCCTATATACACTTGGGCCAGCTCGTTGGCCCACGTATTTGGGCATCCTGACTTAAAAAAAACAAGTCCTAGACATCATAATTTTAATATTTGAAGCATCAAAATAGTCTAATAAAATGAACCTAGAGCATGAAAATAGTCCAATATAACAAATCAAAACAATCCATAATATTTGGAACATCATAATTTTATATTTGGAGCATCAAAAGATTCAAATAAAATAGGTCCTAGAGCATTAAAACAAGCCCAATAAACAACATCATAATAGTCCAATAAAACAAGCCTTGGACCATCAAAACACGTGTAATAAACAACATCAAAACATGAACTTGTTATTAAGTTAGGGTAAAAGGTGTTAGGTTATGTAGGTCGTGGGCCAACCTATGCGCGTCGCGGGCCAGCCCGTGTGGACTGGGCTTTAGTGGGCCTACAGGTTCAATATCTCGACCCGCCCCGTATTTTTGGCAGTCCTATGGGTCGGCTCGTTGGACCAAGCCCACATTACCATCCATACATTTAGTATATCCTGAGATTGTTTCTACAAAGCTTGACAAAGACAATTAGTAATTCCCACAATGTTTTTCATCATGTGTAAAATCAATATAAACTAAAATGAAGACAACATACTAAATGCAACATCAATGTCACCCCTTTAAGAATAAGTTAATCCATCAAAAATAGTTTTTTGAAGACAAGACAAAACGCATTATATATAGCTTCATCATATTACAAATAGAGCAAAAATGTGAGCTCCGATTAGTATCACCAACTCGTAGTTCACACATTTCTAACAATTGAGTTATTTCATCTAATTCAACCGCTTGCAACTCATAATGTCATTTCCTAGAGGAACACACAATATTTACAATAAAAACCAAATTTGGAAAAAGAATTGATGAATTGGAATAACCTATCTCGAAGTAGCCACCAAAGCAAGTTGCAATTTATGGGTAAAATAATGCAAATAATAAACATAATGAAGAAATAATGTTTGCAATCTATTCCATTATCCCCTCATATTACTAGCACATCATACCCTTGCCCGCAAATATCAGAAACATCAAGATTATGCTTCGAGAGAAACACAAAAAAATCGTTCTTTTATGTTACCAACCTTATCTACAAATCTAAAAAATATAGCCATATGCTCTTTTTTAGATTCATCATGTGCTTCATGAACAATTATGAAAAATTTAGTATCTCCAATTTCTACTCAAGTGTGACTTCTTACTTTTCTAGAAAAAATGTGCAAGTTTTCTTTTTGAATATGATGAAAAGTATACTTTACATTATATGGAGCATTTTCTAACACAACTGGTGCCACTTTATCATTATATGATGCTAGAAGTTTAATCATCTCAAGAAACTTACCTCTATTGCTTGATTATGGTGTTTTCTCATGGTCTTTAAAAGCCCAAACTTGAAATGCTAGCCAACAAATTGTATCAATAGGCGTGTTGAGTTGTAAATGATTATTGCAAACTTGCTCAAAACTATGAACATTTATAATGTTATTAATGTGCAAAAATTTATTCAATAGGTCTTCACAAGCTTTCATTGCATTATTATTCGGTAAGTAAGGACTAATCTCCAATTTGGTTGAGAAATGCACATTTTTTCCTTAATTAAACTTTTTTCATGATCTAAAATCGTATTTAATAAACACATCTTACCAAAACGACCATCTGGCTTTGAACTAAGTAGATAACCATAGTCAGGGAATACTCTAGTTAAAAAGTAAACATTTTAAACCAATTAGATTAAAATCCCCTTGGATGTTTCTAATTAAAAAAGGATAGCTTTGAAGTTGTATTTGATATGAACCCTATTTTAAATAAGCTCTTCTAATTTCATCTCTTTGACTTATTGGATATTCATATATTTTAATTACCTCCCCTCACCTCTTGAAGGCCTTATCTTCTTCCCTAGTTTCTCTCTCTTTATTTTTCCTCCCACTATACATTTTCTTCACTCTTTCTCGTGTTTCTAACACGTCCTTTCGAGGTTAAAAATGTGGCTTGCCTCTTACCTTACTTACAGAGTTGTATTCCCCCTAAATCTTGTAGCCTAAGAGAGATTAACGATAAAAGGCTACAAATCATGACAACTCCAATTTTCACGAGCCAAAACCAACTTATCTAATTGTTTTTATTTGATAAATATTATGGGATTCAATTTGTAACCACTTTAATTGAATACATATTCACCAAAGTTTCTATCTTTTATTATTGTTGTTATTATTAGTATTATTATAATAATTAATTTGATGATATCATAAAAATTACATTTTCGGTTACCTTAACCAATTGTGCCACAATGCTATTTGTTATGATTTTATAGGATCTCACATTCCTACAAACAAATAAAATTTTTCATCCTTGAAAATAAATTTTCCATATTATTTTTCTAACTTTAAGAATTCTAAAGGAACACCATAATAAAATTTATCTCTAAATCATACAAATTTCACATACTCTTCAATAATATATTGAGACAAATCATTTTATGTACTAGCCATTCTAAGATTCTTAACAGAAACTCAATAATTGAATAACAAACAATCAATGCACAATAGAGACATAACAACACATTTTGACTCGGACAAATAATGTTGAGCTCACTCCCCCCAAATCACCTATGACCTAATTGATCTGACTCTAAAATGTAACACCCCATTTCTTTTACTTTCCTAGGGTACATAACTATACAAATAATAATATCTCAAATCGCTACTAAAAATAAAATTATTAACCATTTATTTAAATCTCAAATAAAATGGAAAAGAATTCATGTCTTACATTAGAATACTTTTATTCAATTCACGAAATTGAAGAAAATAAAATAATGATGGAATAAAATTCTAAGTTTGCTCCACAAACCAAGTGGTCTTGCCTCACTCTCATCCTTTACTGTTGTGCATCCTCCTCTACACTTATTAATTTTTTGTTATCATATAAAATACTATCATTGTAGGTGGAAACCAATGCAAGGGTAAGCTAACAAAACAACGTAAAACCTCAATCCTAAAAATAAGTTCACAATAAAATCCTAAAACATATAAAAATATAAATTTTTCCGAGATTCTTCTCCTTGTTAAAAGTAAAACATATGAAAGTTCACCAAGTAGACTCCTATGAAAGAGAGGTGAGTCACAATGGATAGACTTAAAAACTTTTTTTTCTTATCCAGAGCTTTCCCATTATCACTTTCAGACATCTTATTTCTAACTAAGAAAATGAAACTCGTTTAAAAAATGTAACCATTTTTAAACAAAATCCAAACTTTTAGAATTTAAAAACCAAAGATACCAAATCAAATACATAAAACAAATATTGGACACAATCATCACTCTTCTGAGCAGTCTCCCCGATTATGGTGGAACATTCCCCGATTATGGTTGAACCTAATGCTCTTCCGTATTAGCCTCCCCGACTATGGTGGAAAACCTCCCCCACTACGATAGAACACATCGCTCTTCCAAGCAATTGCCCTAGCTATGATGGAACACCTCGCTCTTCCGAGCAACCTCGCTGGTCATCCTAGCTATGGTGGAACATATTCACAAACACATATAAACTTTCAAAATATGTCTTCACAAAACCTATTTTTTAACCCATTTATCCTAAATACTTATGTGACCCATAACTTCATTTGTTCACTCATACATGTAGAGATGAATTAAATGCACTTAATGTAACATCAAATTTTTATCCCTTTTTTAATAAACATTTTAATAGTTGGCATGACCTGTTAAACCTTGCTAAGAGAGATTTCAACCAAACTAATAAAAAACATAGGATCATACAAAGCATATAGTCTCACTAGAGTTCATATAGGACACATTGAAATGTGTATTGGCATGAAACAACTTTAACACATATTTCAGGATATATTTGACATTGGCTTGGGATTTGTGAAATCTTTTTAGTGGAGGTAAAGATGAAATAAATTTTATGTGCAAAATAAGCTCATAAATATTTTTGTTAGTTACAACATTAGTATATAGTATTATATGCAATCATATTATCTAATATGGTATCTAATCATCAAAAGAATCTCAAAGAAACATATATGATATATAATATACAACATTATATATATATATATATATATATATATATATTATGCTTTGTTGTTTTAATAACACTTAATCAAAATAAATAGAGTTTGATGGATATTTGTTTAACAAAATCCTTGAAAATTTCCAAATTATAAACTTCAAACATGTTTCCATGCCTCTTGCTTCACATTACAAGTTAAGTGATGTATAATCTTTCAAGATAGTTAGGAAATAAAGTTATATGAGTGTAATTCCATAGGCCAACATTGTTTGTTCTGTGATATATGCAATGGTTTGCATTCACACTAACATAGCCCTTGTTGAGTGTTGTTAGTAGGTTCTTGTCAAATTTTAGGAGAGTTCATCAACAAGCTCTTCGATGAATTCTTTGATATTTGAAGGAGTCGCTTGGTAGAATGTTAGTTTATAGTCCTAGACGACATGCTAAAGATGCTTTAATAAAAGGACTTATTGATTCGAACTATAGTGAGTGTTTAGGCACCAAAAAATCTACCACATGTGCATATGGTACTCTTATTAGTTGGAATATTAGTTTACATAACATAACGGTGTTGTCAACCAATAAAGAATAATACATTGTTATAACTAAAATAGTGAAAGAAATCTTGTGGCTAAAAGATGTAACTATAAACTCGAGGGTGTAAGACTAGGTTGCCATCGTCTACCTTGACAAACAATAATTGTCAAAGGTATACCATGAAAAAATGAATCATAATGACGATAAGCTACATTTTGTAAGAGAAAATTGCTCATGAATATGTGAATGTGATTAATGTTTCAATAAATCATAATTCCTTTGACGTGATTACAAAATTTGAAGCAACAAGTTTTATCATTGTTTATATTTGATCTATTTAATTAGTGATTAAGTGTGTAAAGAGTTTACTGACAAGTGAAATAACTCTTAACATAAGATTTCTGATAAACCAATTGAATATATGTAAATATAATATAATCTTATCAAAATGTTTACAAAACCCTATAACTTTATAAGATCTCCTAATTGAAGAAATGCTTCTTATAAGAACTAGAATAAAATATTAATAGTGTATTTAGTCCTTATAGTGTTTACTAAGACCATAACCTTTATTGTTGTTAATATTTTTGTTTCATTTTGAAACTATTGTACATGTCTTAAATTATTGAATGTTTAATGAAATTTAGTCATAATAATTATGCTATTTATATAGAAATTTGTACCATAATTGAAACTAACTAAGAGTTCTTGTTCAATAGACACATTAAGAAACTGATTTAAGTGAGTTAATGGCAAGAAAGAGACTACAAGTTGTAAGATTTATGATAGTGAATTTTGTCAATAATGTAGGTGAAGTTCGGTAGCATTTCAATTGAAACAAATTTCTTCTACGTGTTGACTCTCTTTGTTTAATTTCAATTACCTTTTATCATTCATTATGATATTTTTCCTATTATCGTTATTGTTTTTGTTTGGTAGACGATATTGTAGATGTAAATAAGGACGTGGTGGATGGACAACTTGTCAATGAGGTTGAGTCGAGTCCTGAGGGGGAAAGAGAGAAAGCAGCGGTTGAGGACGAGAAGAATGAAGAAGAAGTCGTGATGGGTGGTGATGAGCTGACTTAGGATGAAGTTTCTTGATGCTTTTGTTTTTCAATTCATTCTAAGTTTGTAATAACTGGTACATTATTTTTCTTTGTCGGTTAAAGTGATGCATATTGTGGATTATATCTGATGTTTGATTGTGAACGATAGCATGTAGTAGAAACGCGCTTGTTCGAATGATGTTATGTACTTAGTTCGTTTATTGTATGCGTTATTTGTCGGGAACTTAAACGATTGTAAATTAGGTTAAGGGTGGTCAAGTCAGGCCGCTTACTTGTGGTAAGGGGGAACTTAAACGATTGCAAATTAGGTTAAGGGTGTTCGATCCAGACCGTTTACTTGTGGTAAGGGTGGGAAACTTATAACGATTGCAAATTAGGTTAAAGGTGTTCGACCCAGGCCGCTTACTTGTGGTAAGGGTGGAGAACTTAAACGATTTCAAATTAGGTTAAGGGTGTTCAACCCAGGCCGCTTACTTGTGATAAGGGTGGGGAACTTAAACGATTGCAAATTAGGTTAAGGGTGTTCAACCCAGTCCGCTTACTTGTGGTAAGGGTGGGGAACTTAAACGATTGCAAATTAGGTTAAGGGTGTTCGACCCAGGCCGCTTACTTGTGGTAAGGGTGGGGAACTTAAAATGATTGCAAATTAGGTTAAGGGTGTTCGACCCAGGCCGCTTACTTGTGGCAGGGTGGGGAACTTAAACGATTGCAAATTAGGTTAAGGGTGTTCGACTCAAACCGCTTACTTGTGGTAAGGATGGGAAACTTAAACGATTTAAAATTAAATAACAAATGTTCGACCCAGGCTGCTTACTTATGGTAAGGGTGGGGAACTTAAAACAATGTAAAGGATGGATGAAGAGGTGAGCGTGTAATCAAGAACCCTTTGTTTTATTCATACTTTTTGGGGTGCCTCGTTAAAAACTCCCTGGTTAAAACCCTCCTTAGGGAAAAATGCCAGGTGAGGAAAAATAGTACACCCAGAGTTACAAGTATTCGGTACAGTAAGTATTCTAACTGAAGTAAAATTTGAGATGGGACACATTTCATGTATTTGGTATCTTTTCGCCTGATAATTGTTCAAGCTTGTAAGCGCCACCCCCAGCATCTTTGCGTATTCGGTATGGGTCGTCCCAATTGGCGGAGAATTTGCCATCCTTCTTTCTCGCGCTGCTGGCCATCCTCCAAACTAGTTCTCCTTTGGCGAATGATCGTGGGCATAAATTCGCGTTATATTTTCTGGTCGCTCTTTGTTTAGCTGCTAAGTTGCTTATTTGAGCTTTGTCTCTTAATTCAGACAGAAGGTCGAGGTGGGTGCACATGTTTTGGTGGTTTTGATCTGGGTTGTATAGTTCTCGACATAGAGATGGTTGTCAATTTCTACCGGTATCATGGCCTTTGCATCGTATACTAGGCTGAAAGAAGATTCACTTGTTGCTGATTAGGGGTACATCTGTAGGCCCACAGCACTTCCACTAATTCTTCTGGCCATCGGCCTTTGGTGTTATCCAACCGTTTGTGCAATTCTACTAGTATGACTTTGTTGGCTGCTTCGGCCTGCCCATTGGTTTGCGGATGTTCGACAGAGCTGGTTACATGTTTGATGTCGAGGCCGGTGTAGAACTTAGCGAGTTCTTTGTCTATGAATTGCCGGCCATTGTCAGTTATGATCGTATGTGGGACGCCATATCAGCATATGATATCTTTCCAAACGAACTGCTGAACTTGTTGAGCTGTAATGGTGGCTAGTGGTTTGGCCTCTATCCATTTGGTGAAGTAGTCGATGACTACTATAAGGAATTTTACTTGACCTTTCCCCGGGGAAAAGGGACCGAGGATGTCCATTCCCCATTTTGCAAAGGGCTATGGGGAGAGTATGGAGTGGAGTTGTTCTTGCTTTTGATGGATGAGGTTGCCATGCTTCTGGCAGGGTATGTATTTTTTGACAAAGGTATGGCAGTCTGCCTCCATGATTGGCCAGAAGTAGCTGACGCGGAGGATTCTGGTGGCCTCTATCCATTTAGTGAAGTAGTCGATGACTACTATAAGGAATTTTACTTGACCTTTCCCCGGGGAAAAGGGGCTGAGGATGTCCATTCCCCATTTTGCGAAGGGCCATGGGGAGAGTATGAAGTGGAGTTGTTCTTGCTTTTGATGGATGAGGTTGCCATGCTTCTGGCAGGGTATGTATTTTTTGACAAAGGTATGGCAGTCTATCTCCATGGTTGGCCAGAAGTAGCTGGCACGGAGGATTCTGGTGGTCATGGTGCGTGCGCCGGAGTGATGTCCGCATATGCCTTTGTGCAATTCTTTTATTATGTATTGGGCTTGTTCGATTGTGACGCATTTAAGGAGTGGCTGGCCGTATCCACGCTTCTATAAATCATCTCCTATCATCGTGTACCTGGTGTAACGTCCCAATTAAATAGATAAATCCAAGTAAAATAAAGCGTCGCATACATAAAGTATTCAGAGAGTACAACGTTTGGGCTATGGAGGTATATTGCACCTCATACATATCCATGCCAAAAAGAAAGAGCCACACACGGCCTAAGCGAAGAACGCTAGTTTAAAAGTAGCATAAAGTCTTGTCCAAAACAAGAGGATCTTAATCTAATAAAACTCCATCCGCCGTGGCTCCATAGTGAGCCCGATATTCGTCCATAACCATCAAGCTGCGGTATTTCCATTATCATTACCACTGCCAGGGGCTCTCACATATGCTCACATCAATAACATTGATGATCATCGCAAAGGAGAAGACCACACACAAACATACAACAAGCGAAAGGGTAAGCAAGTGTAAAAGAGTCTTATATCATAACACTTACATGAGGCACCACCATGTAGCCTTCGTGGAATTACGTCCTAGCCTTGAGGCGCCACCACGATACTCGCGTGGAATTACGCCCTTATATGGAGGCACCACCAATGACTCTCACTAGGAGGGCCCTTGGGATTACATCCATTAGATGAGGCACCACCATGAGCTCTCACTACAAGAGATATGGAATTACGCCCTACTCAAACTTTGTAGATGTTTTACCAACCAATCAGAAAGTTTCCATAATACTGATATCATGTACAAACAACAAATCATACAACTCATGCTTTCTAATTCATACACAATAAAGCAACATATCATTTTCATCTCAACATCATATATTAATCAATGCATCATCCCTCAAACCTTTCTAGCAAAGCATTCAAGTCAGTCAAGCAAGCAATCACATCATTGGCCATTCATATTATAGCACCAAAACCTGCCCCAATCTCGCTTAGGCTAGAAGACCTCGCTCAGGCGAGAGATCCTCTCGCTCAGGCGAGAGCTCGAGCAGTGGAACAGTGGCTCCTGCGAATTCTCGCTCAGGCGAGCTCCTTCTCGCCTAAGCGAGATTACACCTCGCTCAAAATGAAGACGAGTCGCCTAAGCGACAGTTTGCACAGAAAAGCTTGGGCGAGCCTCTGTTAGTCTCACCTAGGTGAGGCATGCTCGCTTGGACGAGAAAACCAGTGCCCACCACTGTTCACTCGTGAAAAACACAGGAACAACGCCAAAAATCACACTTTTACCAATACCAAGCAATCAAACCACGAGTATACTTCAAGCATATGATTCAAACTCAGAAAGCATACGAAAAATATAAATAACTGTAAACCCTAACTTCCCTTACCTAGAAATAAGCTAGCAAGGGATCCCGACGCTTACCCCACAAACACAGTCGCTTCGAGAGTAGTGTTGAGAGTTGTGAACAGTGACACGAAAGGGAAATGAGGTCACTACTGTGAATCCCCCACTAGGAACTACGAAAACCAGCCCAAGGAGAAAAAGTATGGGTTAAGGAACAACTTACTTGGTGTGAAACGAGTTTGGGCGAACTTAGCAGCGACGGAAACCAAACCCTAGCAGAGCAAGTTCTTAACAACTTTAGGGGAAAGGAAGGGGCGGATTTCTTAAAGTGAAAGGAGTGAGTGGGGTTAGGGCAGATTAGGTCTGAACCTTCTTTGGGCCAGCCTTTAGGCCCAATAGATTGGGGCAACCCTTAAAATAAAAGGAGAAGAAAAAAAATAATTGGTCCTTACACCTGGCGGCTTTAGCCAGCCAACTCTTGTTAGCATCGGGTGAGGGTTACCGGTTTAGAGGTACTGGATGTAAGTTGTCCAATTGTCGGTTTGGTTCTGGGTTAGATGAAGGCACACGTTGGTTGTGGATGGTGTGAATAGTGTTTGTTGTAAGAGGGATTTGTGCCAGCTCTTGAGCTTAGTACTAGCCAGTTTAGATAATATGTCGGCCTTGACATTTTTGGTTCTTGGGATGTGTTGGATGTGTACTTGTTCAAAAGTGGATTGAATGACATTGCAGACTAGGTGATAATATTGCAAGAGGGTAGGGTCTTTGATTTGGAATTTGTCGTTTAGATGGCCCATTGTGAGTTTGGAATCGATTTTGCACATGAGTGTTTTGACGCCAACGTCGCATGCGAGGGATAAGCCGACGAGAATGGCTTTATATTCGGCTTGATTGTTGGAGGTTTTAAAGGCAAAATGGAGGGATTTTTCGATCAGGATGTCGTTGGGGCCTTCGAGGACAATACTGGCCCCTGCTCCTTTCGGATTGGAAGAACCATCAACACAGAGTGTCCACTGGTCTTCGCCGGGGGTGTGTTGTAGGTCATTGACGAAGTCGAGGAGGCACTCATCTTTGATGGGGTCGTGGGGTTCGTACCAGATGTTGAACTCGGATAGTTCAACGGCCCAAGACGACATGCGACCGACGAGGTCTGGCTTTTGGAGTATCTTCTGAATGGGGTAATCGATTTTGATGATGATGATGTGGTTTTGGAAGTAGGGGTGTAGGCGTTGTGCTGTGTGTACGATGGATATGGCTAACTTCTCCACCATTTGGTACTTGGTTTCTGGATCCTGTAAGGTTCGGCTGATGATGTATACAGGATGTTGAGTGCCATTGACATCTTAAACTAGCGCGACACTTACAGTATGATCTGTGGCGGTGATGTATACAAGATGGGGTTGATGGGTGTTTGGCTTGTGGACGATGAGTGGTGAGGTTAAAATAGTTTTGAGGTTTTGGAACACCTGCTCGCATTCGTTACTCCAGGAGAACCTTGCAGATTTCTTGAGTTATTGAATGATGTGCTAGGTTTGCTCGGCTAACTTCGGTAGGAAACGGGATATGGTGGTTAGGCGGCCAATGAGGTGTTGGACCTCTTTTACATTGTTGGGGCTTCGTCTCTCAATGATAGCATTGCATTTTTCGGGATTTGCTTCTATGCCGCGTTGTGTCAACATGAAGTCAAGGAATTTGCCATGATCAACGCCGAAGAATTTGCGTCCTTGGGATAGTCCTTATTTAGATTCGTGTAATCGACGCACCTTCGCCATTTGCTGTTAGCTTTTTTGACTAGAACTACATTGGAGAGCCAGGTGGTGTAGTGAGCTTCTTCGATGAAACCTGCCCTAAGTAACTTGTTGGCTTCGATTTTTGCTGCAAGTCGACGTTCTTCACCAAGTTTACATTTTTTCTGAGAGAGATACTGGACTTCTTTGTAAATGGAGAGTTTGTGGACCGCGACTTGAGGGTCAACGCCAGGTAAGTCAGCGGTAGACCAGGTGAAGAGGTCGGTGTTGCTGATGAGGGTGGGTGTAAGCATTTCACGTTGGTCGTGTTGAAGACCGATGCCCAACTTGAGGGTGCATCCATTAGGGAGTTCCAGTGGTATGGTTTCATCGACAGGCTCGAGGCGTGCATCACGGCCTACTCTGGGATCCAAATCATCTCTAGATAAGGCTATGTCAGAGTCGAGTGGACGCTCAATATGGTTTGTTTGAAGGATGGGTAGTTGTGGGCGTAGGCTGGCCATGTAATATTCTCGCACGAGCCATTGATCGCCGTGGATGGTGAGGATGTCACCAGATGAGGAGGGAAATTTCATGGCCAGATGAGATGTAGATACAAGGAGTACATTGTATGACGTAGACGCGTCTACAACAAGGAAATGAATGGGGATTGTTTTGGTTTGAGTGCCATCACGAAAGACGGTGTGGAGGTCGATGTAGCCGCGAGTGGAGACCTTCTCCCCGGAGAAGCTGTATATTAGTTCATCGTAGGGAACCATCGCAGTGGTTGGAAGTTGTAGTTTCTGGTATGTCGTCCAATATAGGATGTCAACTGAACTGCCCTAGTCGATAAGGACTTTCTTGACTGCGTAGTTTTCTAGTTCGACTGTGATGACCATGGGGTCATCCTATTGGTGATTGACACCATGGAAGTCATCGTCTGTAAAGGTTATGGGAGGCATGCGGCGTCTGTGGTGGGAGTGAGTTATGTGGCTGATGGACTGGAGTTGGCAAAGATGCTTCTTTATGGCCGAGGAGGTGGATCCTTCACTAGCAAAGTCGCCAGAGATAGTGTTAATGGTGCTGCGTAGTGGGGGATCGGTTGGGGCGACATCAGTGCGAGCAGGTTGGGGGTCATGGCTGGTGGGTTGGTGAGGACGTTTGTCGCGGTGAGAATCGTATGGAGGATATTGGTGGTCGGATCATGGAGGGTGTGGGTTGTCGTCTCCGCGGATGAAGCGAAGGAAATGGCCAGCACGAACCAATTCTTCAATTTTGTCTTAGAGTGCTTTACATTCGTCTATAGTATGGCCATTGTTACGGTGATAGCGACAATATTTGGTCATGTCAGTGTTGGGAGGATTGGATGTTTTGCGAGGTGGTGGGATGAGGTCGGCTTGAAGAGCTTCATCAAGAAGGCAGGATCTAGGAACACTCAGGAGGGTGTATTTGGTGAAGCGAGGTTGGCGGGGTTCCTTGGGTCTAGGATCAGGCCGTGAGGGTGGTTTAGGGGGGGGTGGCAGCGGAGGGTGTGTAGTCGTTGTAGAATTTTGTGTTGAGGGTTTGCATCTCTTCCATGTGGATGTAGTCTGCAGCGCGGAGCTTCAGTTCATACATTGCGAAGGGGTCGGGTTTGAGAGTGAGTGCCATACATTGCAGTATTATCTCTTGGTTAAGGTGTGGCTGCGGAAGGCGGCCTTGCTGAAACCGTCGATGAAGGTCCGCAATGTCTCGTCTTGGTCCTGTCTGACACCGAGGAGAGAAAAAGTTGTGGTTTGATGTGGACGGCTGCCGACAAAGTGAGTAGTGAACATGTGGAAGAGCGTGTCAAAGCAGTCGATGGAGTATGGAGGTAGAGTTGTGAACCATTCGAGGGCGGGGCCTTTAAGGGTGGTTGGAAAGGCTTTGCAGAAAACGACATCGTGGGAAGTGTAGAGGGTGACGTGTGTTATGTATACATTGAGGTGCTCGTCTGGATCAGTTTCACCTGTATAACGGTCCAGCGTGAAGGGTTCCCACTGGGCAGTGAGAGGGGTGTTGGCGATGAAATCGGTAAAAGGGTGGCGGCGCCTGGGTGGTTGGGATGGTAACGGGTGAGGTGGAATGGGATGATGGATGAGAGTAGGAAAGGTGGAAGTAAAGTTGTGAGGTGGGATGTGGGTAGTGAGGAGGGTGGAGGTAAAGTTGTGAGGTGGAATGTGGGTAGTGGGAAGGGTGGCAGCGGGGGTAGCGGGGGTAGGTGCTACAGGGTGTCCTAGGAGGGTAGGGTGGAAGTGTGTATGATGGGTTGAGATGATGGGAGTCTGTTGAGTGGTGGTGAAGGTGTAGGGGGTAGGATTGTACTCACTTTCCTCCTCACTAGGCTGGAAAGTCGAGGACTTTGTGGCTTCTAACGTTTCCTTGGCTTTCCCTTTTGAGTGGGATCATCCTCAATCTTTCTCCTTAGCCAGGAGTTTTCCTGTCTGAGTGCCTCCATTTCATTAGCATGCGCTTCTTCGGATTAGCTAGCTCTTGTTGCATTTTGGCTTGGCCTTCAAGGATAGCGGTCAGGTCCGGGGTGGTACCAGCATGTGCTACAGGACCTGCTTCAGTTGCTTGTTGACTCCGACTCTGTTGCGGGTAGAAACCATCTTCGAGAGAGTGCGGGTTGATTCGTAAAGTATTACTTCATGCCCCATGGTGGGTGCCAATTGTTTCTGCGGAGAACAAATAAGAGATGTTAGACACGAATATTACCTTACCTCAATCCGCAATCTCCTCAGTAGGCTCTTTTTCGGCTGATGTATGCTATCCTCAGACGTGTCGGCTCGCACCGGTGCGTACCCAAGAGGGGTTACCTGCGGAGAAAACTCCGACGCTCAAGTCAGCAAAGAATTTCTCAGAAAGTCAAATCTCATGATTAATGGATTAATGAATGCGTACTTTTAATTCGTGGGGTCCATGCATATTTGTAGATTATTAATTATGTCTAGCCACGTCATGGGCTGAGCTTTTGATTGGGCCGTAAATGGGCCTGGTTAGTAGTGTTTTAGGTCTATCAAGTTCTCGTTTGATTTCCTTAAGTTAGCGGCTTAGACTGCTTACTTTTGCTTGTTCGACATACATGATGATCATTTGCATCCTTAAGGGATTATGTATGCGGATCTGATGGTTGTAGTTAGGTTAAACAGCCTAGATATAGTACAATAACTAAATAATATGACTGTTAGCTATGTTAACTAAGTGATGTTACTCTATCCTATCGTCTTACTTGTCATATGTTATTTTATAATTTTTAATTGTTCAATTTCTTAATTTTATAAAATTAACATCATATTACATAGTATTTTAATTCGACAATTTACTAACATATTTAACATGACCGTAACGGACAACCTGTGTCCGAGCTGGAGACTGTAAAAAAGGATAAACTTTGGATTATACTTAAGTTATAAATTATATAAGTAAAGTATTAGAAAATTATATATATAAAAAAAAACTAAATAATAAAAATCATTGTATTAAGAATCATATAATCTAATTAACTAACAAATTAAATAACCAAAAATTAATTGAAAAATATAATTTTTAAATTTCAATATACTATAAAAATTTAATTGAAAATTTTTGAAATTATCAAAAACTTGAAACTTAATTAACTTTTTTATAGATACAAAAGTTAAAACATATAATATAATAAAGGACTATTCACCGGATTATTTTTTCCACTGGTAAAACGACAAAGCAATGGGGTCGTTTCGCTTATCACCTTTTACTGGATCCACCAAGCCGTAGATCCCACTCACCCCTTTGCCGCATTTTCACGGTAGAAGCCAAAGTCAGAAGCGAAAGTGTTAAAAAGAGAAGCAAAAGAAGTGTTAGAAAACGAGGAAAAGGCACTGCAGGAGCTCCACCAAGGCACCATGGACAGCCGAAAAGTCGTTGTTTGCGACAACGGAACCGGGGTACTTCTCTTCTCTCTCGCACCTTTTGCATTGGATTGGAACGGATCTTGCAAAATACGCTGAATTAGTGCAACATTTGCATTTCCACGATCTGAATGGTGGTATATTTCTGAAATGACTTTTGTTCTTAATATATGTGAATGCAGTATGTGAAGTGTGGATTTTCTGGGGAGAATTTCCCCACATCGGTCTTTCCTTGCGTAGTGGGAAGGCCAATGCTCCGTTACGAAGAATCACTTACCGAACAAGAGGTTAAGGTAATCCAAATTCATTATCTCAATGTTAAGCCTTATTATAAGAGGTTGTTGTTGTTGCAAGGTATTATTATCATTATTATTATTTATAACGATGATGATGATTTCGATGATTGTGATGATCTTATGAAATTAGATTGGTTGTTTGTGTTGTGATTAGGATATTGTTGTTGGCGAAAGCTGTGCAGAGTTGCGGCATCAGCTTGATGTATCTTATCCTGTGAACAACGGCATAGTGCAAAATTGGGATGATATGTGTCATGTATGGGATCATGCATTTTACAATGAATTGAAGGTGACTCTCTGGGGCTTGTTTCTGAATTTTCTTTCAACTATTGTTGCTCTTTCTCTCTGTAATTCGGTTCATTTTGACAGATTAACCCTCCAGACTGTAAGATTCTACTCACGGATCCGCCTCTCAATCCTTCCAAGAATCGTGAAAAAATGGTTTGCTTACTGATTCCGTTGCTTTCCTTTGAAAAAATAGAATAAATAAAAGAACTAGTATATCTTATATACAGTTATTTAATTCTATCAAGGTAAAAGTTTTTTTGTATGCTTATCCAATCATAAATTACATGTAGTAAGATTGTTGACTTTTATACAGTTACTTTAAAAATGGTATTCAATTTAATTTCTAATTAGTTAATTTCTGATTAGTTGACAATGTAAAAATCTTTATATCGGCTGAGGATAAAAATTAAATTCTTAGTTATAATATTGTTGTTTTATGCTATTTGGCCTGGCAGGTCGAGATGATGTTTGAGAAGTACAATTTTGCTGGAGTGTTTATCCAAATCCAGGCTGTTCTAACATTATATGCTCAAGGTGCTTATAGAGATGAGTGAAGGTTGATGTTTTGTTTTTCTGTTATCTCAGTCTAATTGTAGTTTACTCTCATGAGTCTTATTAAACATTTTTGAAAAATGCCGACTCTCTTTATAGCATTTAATTATTTATAAAGTTTAGTTGTTCATACTCTGTTATAATTACACATCACATTTAGTGAAATTACATATCATAACTTGTAAGAACTTCTTTGTGAAATAGGGATTTTTTTTTTTTTTTTTTTTTTTTCCCATCAATGTGTTCTCTGGAAAACTTGCTCTTCCTTCTCCAACATGTGCTCACTTTGTGCCCTCTTTCACCTTTCACTTCAACGTTTCTTTACTTGTCTCAGGTTTGTTGACTGGATTAGTTATTGACTCTGGTGATGGTGTCACTCATGTGGTAATTAATTAGCTTCTGTGCCTCTTGTTATGGTGACCACTATAATGACACTAGGTTTTGTCTATTTGTTTCAATCTCACTTCTTTCCTTCTTTGTACATTGCTTTTTACTACAGTCAATTTTTGCACAATGTTAGTTGTATATAAATATTATGATGCCGAACCTTACAAGCTTGTTCCCTTGTTGATTGTTATAACAAATCTTAAATTGAATTGGGCACAGTATCTAAATCAAACATATGACAATGTCATATCTCTCTTTAACGAATGTTATATTTTGCACAGTGGGTAGTGAATAAGCTTATTTGATTCTAACTTTGAATGCATGTCACTGTTGCATTTATGTGAATATCATATTTGGCTTCTTTCAATTTAGTGCATGAATATAATCATTAGTTTGTTTAGCATTGTTCATATTTTTGGATTGGATTGCTAATTTATTTGTTATATATATAACGTAATTTTATAAATATTACTTATTGGATGAAAGCTTTAAATTCCATGGTGGATATGTGAGCATGTCGTCAAAATACTTTTTAAATAGTGTTAAAACAGAATGGACATCTACACTATCGTTGGGGAACAGATTCAGTGACTTTTTCCCGTAACTTTAGTTAACTTTGCTCAAATTTTAATTGGTTTCTTTTATTTATTTTTTTTTTGGAAAATTGAAGTTGGCCATCTGACATATGAAAATTAACTAAAGTTACGTGACTTTCTCCAGCTAAAAGTCACTGAATCCATCCCCTAGCATTGGTTGATTAGAATCCTAGATATATGTATATTGTTGTCGTTAGTGAATTTGTTGAAAAAGTCTAAATTAGAATCAGTATTCAGCTAGTGAATGACTTCTTTTGTAACCTCATTTCTTGAAATCCGCCACTCATTGAAAGCTTGTACCATTTGTAACATTGCCATAACATTTTACATTAACTAGTACTCTTATGTACTCTGTCAACTTATATTGAATTATACTTTTCAGATAAAAAAAACCAACTATTTTGTTGCATGCTTATAGCTTAATTTTTCTAAAGTTTGCTGAGTTATTTTAATTCAATAGCTAGATTAATAGCCAATTTCTATTATATGATAATAAATGAAGAAGCAGTAACTTCACTTACCAGACAATGGTTTCCAATCGACCAAGAGGCACCAATCCGTATTAGAATTTTAATAAAAAGTAAGTGCTAATGGACCCACAAAAGTATAATCATATATTGTTTGATCACAGTCTTAGAGCCTCAGACTACCAGAAATGTCTCCAAATTCTCTTTACCCCCATCCCTTCAAGCTCATTAGTGTAAGTTTTTTCCAATTTCCCTCAATGACACCATAGTCATGCTGATAGAACTGGATCAGATTGCAAGGAAATGGAAAGAATTTTATTGGGATACAACTTCCCTGACCAATGGACAACAGGAACAAGATGATCTTGATCTTCAGAGGAAAGAAAAGAACTACAATCTCTACAAGAGTATTCAGAACTCAAAAAGCCCTGCTCAATCTCCCTCCACTCTGTTTCAAATCCCAATATATTGCTCTGTCATAAATTCCCAGTCTGTCTGTTTCTCTTTACTGTGACAGATTAGTGCATTACAATTTTCACATTTGTGTACTGACAGTTGTCATTGTTACTGTTTTTTCACTGCCGTTTATCTTGCCTCACTTATACCCCTTTAATGGGAGGTCTAACACATCCTTCATTTATCATTTTGTCACATTGCCTTCTACTTTGGAACCCTGTTCTCTGCACTAAATGAATTCTCCACTATTTCTTTAATTACAATTCCTCCACCACCCCTTATGCCTTCATTGTCGATATTAACCCAACTTCTTCGAGTCTGGACCCATCGTGTTTCCTTTTTCTTTCACATACATGGGTTAGCAGCTAATGTATATGTATACCAAGCATATAAACCATACATTTGAATGGATTCCCCACATTTTAGTGGGCGTTTGAATAAGGCTAAATAATTGGAGGATCATCTAAAGGTCCTACAACTGAGAAAGGAGAGCTTGAATCAGAACTCACAAAGTGGCTGGCTTTGATCCTGTTGTATGTGTGTCCCAGCCAATGATTTATGCAAGTAACAGTGTATCATGTCTCAAAAACATCCTTAGTGGTTTTGCAGTTTGGAATTAAGATTGATGTAGAGAATTTATATCAATTCTTCAAGAAAAAACTTTTACTCTGCCATTGGAATTTTCTTGAAGCAATGAATAGATAAAATATTGTGACTTGTGATTCCTTGTTTATTTTCTTTTATTGAGAATGGGGACTCCTCATTTCTATTTTCATTTTGTGAATGATTGTGAAGTCTAGTATGTGAATGAAACACTGTATGATCACCAATCATGTACACAAGTGTTATGTTGAACGATCCATGGTTTAAGAGTGTGAAAGGTGGCTAACATTTTCAGTATTTTGCCATTACCGTAATACTAAATTATTATTATTCTTTATTCTTTATATACGTTCAAAAACTGTTAATCATGAAAGTTATCATCCAGGTTCCAGTTGTTGATGGCTATTCTTTCCCTCATCTAACTAAACGAATGAATGTTGCTGGTCGACATATAACCTCCTATCTTGTTGATTTGCTTTCAAGGAGGGGGTATGGACCAACTCCTTTAATTTCAGTTGTAATATCTTATGTATACTTAAGTTCTTATTAGAACACAATTTTCTGTCCTCAAGGTATGCATTAAATAGGACTGCTGATTTTGAGACTGTTAGGGAAATCAAAGAGAAGCTGTGCTATATAAGGTTAGCTACAAATCTGAAGCCACACTTTGATTTTCTGTGTCCTGTGATCTTTCCTTAGTTGGTCCATCTATTTTCGCCGCAGTTACGACTACAAGAGGGAATACCAGTTGGGGCTTGAGACCACCATCCTTGTTAAAAATTATACTGTAAGTTGAGATCCTACATTTTATTTTGAAATCTTTTTATGACTAGTTCTGTGTGAATAATTCTAGATTCAGTTGGAAATTCTGGTTAAAATGGCTTTCCTTAGGATAGAGGGACAGGAGGATCATGTTCTGTTGATACTTGAATATGTTCTTTAATGAATTTCAATACCCGTGCTTTTCAAGACTTTCAGTAATTAGATTCATTGTTTTTGTGCCTGAATGCATGCAAGTACTTTGTACTATTGATTATTATTGATATCATCGCTGTCGCCCACGTGGTGCTTTTGGTCTAAAGGATGGAAGGGGAGGCTTCTGTTGTTTGATTTGGTCCAAGAAAAGAGTAGGGGAGGGAAAATATGAGTAATGTATTGTTTATCCTATGAGCATCGGTGAAGGGGATGGGAGGTTATCATATTTCCTTATGTCATGATTATTTATCTAAAATTAGTATAATTAAGGTTTCATGCTCTAGGTTTTACAATCAAATCACACATTGTAGTATATCACATCATATCAAGTCAATATCAATCTCATAATAGTCCTTCCCTTTTTTCCTCCATGTTAATTTATCTTATGTGAATCAGCTTCCAGATGGAAGGGTCATTAAAGTAGGTACCGAAAGGTTCCAAGCTCCTGAGGCTCTTTTCACTCCGGTAGGTATTTGTTGCCCATTTGACTAATGTTTTCTATTGTTAAAGACAGATTTATTTTTTGTCTCTTTAAATGACATATTTTCGAAGTGAAAATCCCATCAGAATCGTTATGGCAATTCTTCTTTAAGAGGATAACAAAAGTATTTTCACTATGTTTGTAATTTTAGCTTAATTACTTAGCATGTAATTTGCTGGCATTTATGATTGCTTGGCCTTTTCCCCATTGAACAGGATCTCATAGATGTAGAAGGTGATGGAATGGCTGACATGGTTTTTCGCTGCATTCAGGAAATGGATATTGACAATCGGATGATGGTACGATACTCTTTTTGAAATCCATTGCTGCAAATAGCGAATTATTAAAATAAAATTATTCTGAATATCTTCATATTGATTGGTAGAAAATATCTCAACAATGTTCATATTCATTTTAACATATATTTTATTTTCTTATTTTGTAGAGATTGATTGTTAGAAGTAGAGATGATGAGAATGTAATTGTTCTCAATAAAATATTTCTTTTTTTCCTTACATAGTTTAGGTTGGTATATGTGCTCCCAGTCTTAGGAACTCTACGCTGCCACGTAAACAACAGCCACTGCCACTATCCACCATTGCTGCTTTTGAGGCTAGTGGTGGGATAGAAAGGTGCACACCATGCGGGTGATCACAACGTTGGTGGTTGCATCTCGAATGGAGTTGCCACGTGGCTCCACCATCGCCTTTGAGGTCAGTGGTAGGCTAGAAAGGTGCAACCCATGTGTCTAGTTTTGTTGAATCCCACTTGTCGTCACAGGCATGATTGTCAGGACCTCTTAAGCCCATTCTAGGGGGTTGTGATATCTCATTTGTTTAGATTTGAGTTTTTAAATTCTATTGCCACATGTTTTCTCTTTGGTATTATTGGAGATCCCACATCGACTAGAGATATGACCAAATTATAGTTTGAGTGAGTGCAAACTTCATCTTACAAACCTATATTGTGAGATCGACTTATGTTAAAGGCTACTTTCTGAAATGGTATCCAAGTCTATCCTAGTTAAATTTGTTGGACCTATCGTACCACCCGAATATATACTGAACTTTGATCATGTCTTTAATCAATGTGAGATTTCAAACACAATCCCATACAAAAGGGCTTGAACATCTCGAATGTGGGAATTATGTATTTGTGGGTGGTCTTTTAGCAACTCGATAGTAGTGGTATGATAGGCCCAATAAACTTTATTAGGATAAACATTGATATCATGCTAAACTGTAGGAAATAGAAACATTGAGTTGATATCATGTGTTTCTAAGACAATGTAGATGCTTTATTTATCTTAAGAAAACGGAATCAATACAATAAATAGAGAAAATATGGTACCCTCTAATAATAAAGATTTGGTATCCTTTTTGTATTGCTATTCCTTTTGGTTTTAGATATTTTGTTTACTTTATTGATGAATATTCTAAATGCAATTGAATTTGGTTGATGCAAAATCGATCAAAATGTTTTCTATCTTTCACTCATTTCATAATAAAATCAAACCATTGGTTAGTATATCCATACATGCTTTTTAGAGTGACAATGCTTGTGATTACCTATCATACTAATTTTAACAATTTATGGCATCTAATGGTATTCTTTGGCAATCTTCGTGTCTCGATACTCCTGAACAAAGTGGAGTAGCTAATGAAAAAACTACTTGGAACCTTCTCCTTTCTATTCATGTTCCCCTTTATTTTTGGGAAAATTCTATCTTAACCACATGTTATCTCACTAATTAGATGCCATTATCTATCCTTAATGATTAGGTTGTCATTTTGTCAATTTTCCTTATTCTCATCTTACATTCTTCTTCCATGTGATTTTTGTTTTATCTGTTTTGTACATAATCTCACACCTGGTCAAAATAAACCCTCTCCTGGGTAGTTGAAATGTGTCTTTCTAGGTTAGTATCGTTCTCAAAAATGGTACTAGTATTTCTCTCCTAAATTTAGTCAGTATTTTGTTTCTACTAACATCTCTTTCTTTCGTCTCATATTATATACTTGATCCTTTTAATCAAGATATATGTAGTCAATTTCCCACCTTTGTCAATCATTCTTCATCACCAAATGACTTTACCATGCCTTTAGATGCCAACACTGCCATAGGTATATCAATGCGACTCTCAATCTATTGACTTTGTAGTACAAGACCCTTATTATGTTCTTGTTGCTAACTCCCGAGGTGAAGCTTTATCTCACCCAAAAAGGTGACAAGTGATGATTGATGAGATATGTGCCCTTTAAAGTAATGGTACTTGAAAGTTGGTTCCTTTTCTAGCTAACAAATAAATTGCTGGGTGTTGGTGGTGGTTATACACTCTTAGAACAAAGTTTGATGTCAAAATTAACTGCTATAAATCTCACCTAGTTGTCAAAGGATACACAAAAGTCTATGGGTAAGATTATACTGACACTTTCTCTTATGTTGCCAAAATGACATTTAATTTCTCTTCTCCATTACAACTATTCATCATTGGACTTTGTTTCATGTTGATATCAAGAATACATTTCTACATGGTTATCTTGATGAGGAAGTGTACATGGAGCAAGTTCTTCCATTTGTTGCTCAAGGAGTGTCTCCGATATGGTATGTCATCTTCGCAGGTTCTTGTATGTTCTCAAGCAATCACCTTGTGCATAGTTTGAGTTTTTTCGGTCTACCACCCAATAGTTTGGGATAATACGAAGTGGCACTGATCATTCTCAGCTTTATTGTCATTCTTTCCAAGGATGTATCTGTCATATTGTATATGTGGACGATATTTTTATCACAGGTAGTGTATTGTCCAACTAAAACACGTTCAACAATTCCAAACAATAGATCTTTAACATTTGAGGTATTTCCTTGGTATAGAAGTTGAGCAATCCAATGATAGTTTGATCATATCTTACAAAAAATATGTTGTGGTAATTTTATAAGAAAAACAAAGATGTTGAATGCTACGCCTGTGGACACCAGTGTATTTCAGTGTCAAAGTTGTACTTGACCAAGGAGAACCATATTTTGTCCTTGATATATTGACTTTGTAGTGAGCGTAATAAGTCAATTTCTAAACTCTCTCTTTCAAGATCAAGACTAATGGGATGCAATCACGTGGATGTTAAAGTGTATTAAGAATGCTTTTGATTAAGGCCTTATTTATGAAGACAAGGGAAATACTCAAATTGTTGGGCATTTTGATGTTGATTGGGTAGGGTCACCAAGTGATAGACTCTCCACTTCAAGGTATTGTGTTCTTATCGGAGGTAATTTAATGTTGAAAAGTACGAAAACCAAATGTTGTGTCAAGATCAAGAGAAGAAGTATAATATAGGGCAATGAGATTAGTCACTTGTGAGCTCACATGGCTAAAACAACTCCTCAAAAAGCTTAAATTTGAAGAAAATTCTCAAGTCACCTAATATGTGACAATCAAGCAACATTACACATTGCCTCTATTCCTGTCTTTCTTGAGAGGACTGAATATATTGAGGTAGATTATCATTTCACAAGAGAAAAGCTTGAGTTGGAGACACTACCACTAGATTTGTCAACTCAAGTGAATAGTTGACAGGCATATTTCCTATGTCTCTAGGAGGACTAAGGATCTGTCATATTTGCAGCAAGTTGAGCACATGTGACTAATATGCTCTAACTTGAGATGGAATATTATAATTATAGATAAAAAGCACAAATCTTTTACATTCAGGAGTATTATTTAGAATCAAGAATATCTAGATTATGTATGTATTATCAGGGACACTTCCATTTATTCTGTTATCTTTATTATTAGATAATACCTTATCTCCTGTATTTATTGTATTGATTCAATTTTCTCAACATAAATAAAGCACCTGTGTTGTCTCAGAAATACACAAATTCAGCTCATTGTCTATATGTTTCCTATAGTTTGGTTACGTTATTTCTTGTCTTCTAAAGAACTCCTCCATTGGCATGTTCTCTCGAGTGGTCATTTTCTTCAATTCCTCTTCCCTCTTATTATGCATATGGTCCATCACCTCCATTTAGCCCCCTCCTGTTCAGCCAATTCTTTTCTCCTAGTATAAGTGTGTCTTTTACCAGGCATATTTTTCTTGTTTCATCTTTCAACAAACTATTGCATTTGTTAGATTCCTTGTATTTAGTGTATTCTTTTTGCATGTGTCTCCAAAGTACACTTTATAGTCCCGTGTACTTAATGAATTTGGAGTTCTTGGTATTTAGTGTATTCTTTTTGCACGTGTCTCAAAAGTACACTTAAAAATCCCGTGTACTTAATGAATTTGGAGTTCCATGTAATAGACATATTTTTCTTGTTTTCATCTTTCAACAAACTATTGCTTTTGTTTTGGATTCACGGTGTACGTGTGTCTCAACGAGTCTAGTTTTCATTCTTGAAAAGTGAAAGAAAACTTTCATTTCCAAATTTTACATTATATATAGCTAGAATCAACATCTTTTTTGGTGTGAAGTAGTGTCAAATCAAACTACCCAACAATCATTACCACTTTATGAAAAGGAGGTTATCTAGCCTAATCTTTAGCTATACCTTGTTATAACTTCAATCCAGTTACTCACCGAGCCTAATGAATTTTTTTATGTGGTCTGTCATTTCCTGCCAAACTAGTCCCAAGAGCATTTCTTTCAACAATCATATATTCTTTGATTTTTGACACTAAGGAACTCTTTGGCTGGAATGAAAATCACTGTATCCTTGCATTGTATAAAAGTTGAGGTGGAAAGTATGACTCAATAAGTTTGGGCGATTATTTTTGTGCAAAAATCTTTTTCTTTTCTCGCTCTCTGTCTTCACCGTTACACCTTTCTGCTTTCTCAATCGAGCCAGTTCTCAATCTTTGTACTAATATTTTGATTTGACGTCAGATCTCTATTACATGATCATATTTGTATTGAGTCATGGGTTATGATTAAATTGCATCGTTATCTACCACCTGTCCAAATATCTATCATTAAAATATTCCTTTAAGTGAAAAAATTGCGTTTATGAATAGAACCACTGCAGCTCTAGTGGGTCTTGCACACTTTCCATAATCTTTTCACAGCACTCCTGTCTCTGATATGGCATTTTGAAACTTTCATGCAATTTATTTATGCTGTAATGTTTTGTCTTGCAGCTATATCAACACATAGTTTTAAGTGGAGGGAGCACCATGTATCCTGGATTACCAAGCCGGTAATTTTTCATTTCTTCTTTACCTTGGTTCTAATTGTTCTTAATCTTTTGTTGCTGATTTTTTAGTTTATATTCTTATTACTTCTAAATAAGTATTTGCATTTTATATTACGTGTCTTGTTATGGAATAGTCTCTCTTATCTTTTCCCGCTTTAACTGTTTGGGCAGGTGCAACAGTCTGCACTCTTGCTGTATACATTTCTTAAAAAACTTTTCTTTCTAAAACTTCGAGAGTTTAAGTATTGTTATATATGCCCAAACATGTATTGCACGCCCTAGTCTCAACCCTTCAGTATGTTTTTCTGCTAGATCCATGGTAGTGATAATTAGATGTAAGTGACAGTTAATGTCATATCTGTGTGGATACATATTTGTGAATGCCTTTTGTCCATTTTTCAAAATATTTAAAGTGCCTCCTAGTGCATTTTTCTTTGGCTGAGAGTACCTTCTAGAATTCTATATTGATGTTCTAAGACTAATAACAGCAGAATCCTTATCTTGTCGGTGTGAAAAATTGTGTAGGCAGTAAGCAATAATTATGAGATTACTTTTCTTGATCTCACAAATAAACAATACATGGTTATTTAAAGGAAAAACAAAATCCTAATAAAAGGAAGTAAATCTCCTGTAATAAAGGAAATAGATGTCCAGAAAGAAAGACTCTAAATCAGGAGCAAATCTACCAAATAAATTTGTAATCTCAATCCCTTAATTTTATGGATTTTACAAACAAATCTATATTTATTATTCAATCAATCTATATTTATTTTACAATAAATGTGTAATATTTACATCCATATGTCAACACTTCTCAAGTTGAGGAATAAATATCCTCCATTCCCAGCTTGGTTATGAGATTATTGGAGTTTGTGGTATTGAGTCCTTTTGTCAGCACATTAGCCAGCTATTGCTCAGATGGAATGTGTGACATGCATACTAAACCTCTTACTCTTTGCTTAATGAAGTGTCTATCTATTTCCATTTGTTTTGTGCTGTCATGCTAAATGGGATTATTTACAATGTCTATTGCTGACTTATAATCACAGTAGAGCTTCATGGGTCCCTCCAAATTAAACTTCAAGTCATCTACTATAATTTTTAGCCATAATAACTCACATCTAATATGATTCTGATTCTGATTCAGCATATGACCTTTCAACCACATTCTGTTTTTTGCTTCTCCATATCACTTAGTTCCACCTTGGAAAGTAAATATGTAGTTGTTTTGATCTTTTATCAACAAGAGAACCTGCATAATATGCATTAGTACAGGCTTCAAATTAGTCTTCCATTTCTTTTGAATAATATTCCCTTTCCAAGGCCACCCTTCAAGTAATGTAGAATACTATAAACAGCATGAAGATGAGTTTCCTTTGGTTCATGCATAAATTGGCTGATGATACTCACTAAATGCGGCAATGTTTGGGTAGATATATTAATTTCTGACCAGTCTCTAATATATATTTTTGTCTACCGCTGGTTCCTCTTCAGCCTTACATAACTTGTGATTAGGATCCATTGGGAGTTGGTACTGGTCTGCACCCAAATTTTCCAGCTTTTGCTAACAAATCAGTTTTATATTTTTGCTGATATATGAAAGTTCCCTGGTTAGAGTAGGCTACTTCAGTCTTCCTAGCTCTGTTAGTTCAAATTCTTGGTCTATTTGTTTCAATTCTTCTCTTTTTCATCATTTCTAGTTTCCAAATATCATCAACGTAAACTAGAAGGTCTGGTGTCCTCTCATTCCTTGAATGATTAGTAAACGAAGTATGATCTCCACGAATTTGTCTGTAGCTAAATTGCTTCATAGCTTTTATGAATCTTTCAAACCAAGCTCTATGGGATTGTTTCCGTCCATATAAAGCCTTTTGCCTTATTTTTTCATCTCCTTCAATATTCGTGTAGATTTCTTATGGGATTGTTTCCGTCCATATAAAGCCTTTTGCAATATGCACACCTTATTTTTTCTTCTCCTTCAATATTCGTGTAGATTTCTTCTTCTTCTTCTTCTTCTTAATTGTACAAGGAAATATTTTCTACAACATAAATCAAGGGATTCTAACACAACCTTTGGTACTCTTAATTAAAAGCATAAAAAAATTATTAAAAAACCCAAAATTACATTAATCCTTCTAGATCATATTATTCCTCCTTTGAAGACCTTCGTTATGGAATGTCATGAGTACACTTCCACCAAGAGAAACATAATAGCCGGATCAAATATCGTCCTTTTATTAGTTTTTCATTTCAGAACTAGAATGCCTGCAAACACGGTTGATTGATTGGTAATAAATTATGTATTGTTGAGAAATCTTACGGAAATTTCTTCCTCTCATTGTTGAATGGACAAAACAACAATATTTGCGCAATCATAAAAAATATCTTCCTTTCTTTTTTTTGGCCACTTCTTTTTTGTTTATTTTTCCTTTTCTCTTTTCTTCTATAGTTTTTCTTGAATTTCCTTTTTCCCCAACTTCTTTTTTTTCTTCTTTTTCTCTTCACTCCTTATCTTTTATTTTTCTCAACTCCTCTTTTTGTTTCTTTTTCTTCACTAATTTTCTTTTCTACTAGCTTTGTGTTTTTCTTTTCTCCATCTCTCTCTTATCACAATTACATCATGTCTTTTCCCAATACTCACCAAACGTTTTCCCTTTATCTCTATATCTTATGCTCTTTCATTTCTTTCCTTCTTCTTTCTTAATAATTCTCTTTCAATGTCCTAAAAACAAATTGAAAGGAAAAAAAAAATAAAGAAACTCATTGAATGTCAAGAGCTAAGAGCTGAAGCTTTGATATCAGATGAGAACATATAAGGGAGACTGATCTGATATTCAACATGGAGAAGGATATTGACGACACACTTAAAAAATATGAAAAGGTGAGTAATAAGTCACGAGATTGATCACGGCAAGTTATATGAAAAGATCAAATTTGAGTTCTTATAATTTAGAACTTCACAAAGTTCTCACAAAGATAAACTATAGTTTTCTTTCAAAATTGATATATCTCTAACTTCTTATAAAATGTTCATATTTATAAGCTTTTAGGGTGACAAGTAGTATAGGCCCATAAGACTCTAGTTAGAAATAAATTTCCACCAGTACTTATTTCGACTGTAATTGACTCTGCACTACCCCACTACTTATCATTATGGTTTAGGAAGCCTAAGAACACTATCCTAGACCATCTTAAAAGACATTTGAAATATTTAAATAAAAAGAAATATGAAAATTACATTAATAATAAAGAAAACTGGCTTAAACAATTATTTAGCTCAACTACATAAACTTGAGCCCATTGCTTCTTCTAGATCATGTGAATTTGGACTTGTCATATGTTGTATTCAAATTGGGCTCAAGTCTTCATGAACATGTAGAAAATAACATTACATAATATATTTTCATGGACCTACCATACAATTCAGTCCATTTTCTTTATTCCTCATATTCTTCCAAGTGCAGCCTTTGGTGCTCTTAATTAACAACATAAAAAAATTATAACAAAACCCAAAATTACATTGACCTCTCTACTGCACAACCTAACCTTTACCTGTTGCTTTGACTGAAGAAAGGGAGCTCTAAATTTTTCTAGAAGCTATCCTCAGTAGTAGACAAAATGCTCATGGACATTTTTGCATTTGTTTTTGAGCGAATTTTTTTCTATGAAAAAATAAAACATCTTGTAAAAGTATCTACTAAGATTTGTAGTTCCATCTGTTCTTTAATAGTGTCCCTTAAAAGGACTTCTGCTTCCCAATGAATGTTTTGGTAGAAGAGATGATTTCTTTGAATTAAGGTTTATTTGTCTTTAAGTAAGCACGTAACTCAACAACAAATTTCCTCACATGTCCAATTTCTAATGAATCAAGATAACCATTCATTCCGGTATAAGTAGTTACTGTATGTTCTTCCACAGTAAGAGGAGCCGATTAGGATTGATGTAGAGGTGTTGCTCAAGTGGCAACATTTCGAGCTTGTGAGAATAGTTTGGAGTTAAGCTTATGAGATTCAATTAGTGTTCCCTCAATTCCACCTTGAGGACAAGGTCTCACTTAAAGTAGGGAGTATTGATAAACCTTCTACGAAATACATGTATCAGAGAAAGAATAAGAAAAATTATAATGTATAATAGTTAATGGGGTCAGCTGTCATTTAGTTGAGTAAAGACAATAGGGAAAGCTTGTTAGTAGTTGGGGGTGAAAAATACAAATGCACAGTTTTGTGGGGGAAATAACTGAAATGAAACTAATTCTTTTGAGAGTTGTTACTGTTTGAGGAGTTCTATAAAACCAATAAAGACATTCTTGTTTCTTTGGTTAGTGTTTCTAGATTCTATAATCTGATCCCAGTTCTACCACCCCTTATTGTATTTCAAAGTTAAAGTTGGTGAATTCATATTCTTCCTCCATCCCATTTTTTCAGATTGGAAAAAGAAATACTTGATCGTTATCTTGATGTTGTCCTGAAGGGTAACAAAGATGGATTGAAGGTAAGCTTAGGCTTCTTCTTTTCTTTTGCTTCTGCATGTGTATCCAATGTAGCATGTGTATTATTAAAGGAAGTTTTTTTATTTTGTATTTAAACTTGTTGTTGCTTGTTAATTTAGAAACAATCAATAATTCTTATTAGCCTATGGAGTTCCTTATCGGGATCAGCTATGTAGTATATGTATACCTGATAGGAACTTGGGTATTATGGGGTCCTCAAGTCCCACATTTATGGTTGCTCGATGGAGTATTTAAATGTTTAGTTCTCCTCCTTAGCTTTTGAGGGTGGGTTCCCGAAGTCCTCGGTACTTATCAATTTGTATTGGAGGCTGTTGTCAATGTCTTGGAAATGGCTGCTACCTGCGAGGTAGAGTATTTTAGTGTTTGGTTCTCTTCTCTTAATTGCTATAGCTTCTGAGGGTGAGGGTGAGTTCCCCGAGTGCTTGGGTACTTATCAATACCTAAAGAGAGAATTATTTTGTTGAGTAAATTATGAAGATATTGATCTGTATGGAAGGAAAAGGTCTGTTTCTCTTGAGTTAAATATGGCCTTTTGGCGGTATTATGTTCTAACCTTAAATTGACATTCCCAGCTCATGATTTTGAATCGTGATTGCATCAAGACGTGCTCCTCCCAACCCAACGTGGTGTCACTAGAAAATTAAAAAAGAATTAAATCTAAAGCTTTTCTGTAGTCCCTCAGTTTATGGATCTATCACTTTCCTTTTCGGTACCTCCAAAAATGGCAGTAGCATGCAACCATGTAAGTTAAGGAAATACAGGACGCTTTAAAAAAGAAAGAGAACAGTCTGTGGTATGTGAAAGTTTATAATGACGAATTCGGCCGACTTATTTTTCCGTATTGTCACCTTTTCTGTTCTGATGGTGATCAGAAATTACGACTAAGAATAGAGGATCCACCACGTAGGAAGCACATGGTGTACCTTGGAGGTGCTGTACTTGCAGGAATAATGAAGGTTTGAGTTAGCTGTTAATTTTTTGGTTTTTCTCTATGCATAGGCTTATGTGTCAATGTAGATGTGATGGCTGTTGTTGGCATATTTTAAACACAGGATGCACCAGAGTTTTGGATTAACAGGGAAGATTATCTAGAAGAAGGAATTGCTTGCCTAAGCAAGTGTGGCCAGGCATGACTTTGAGCTCCGTGATCGCTCTGAAAACGGGAAATCATTTTGGGAAGCAAAAGCGCTCCAGAGGCTAAGTGATGAATATTCAAAGTTGTTAAAACTGCCTACTAAAATAGCTTGCATTAATTGTTGTTGGCATTGTATAGCTGTCCCTATGGCTACTAGAGGCTAGCTGTGATTGTGTATGCACTTATGTTTTCGTGATAGATACGACAAGAGAATTCTTGTATCTTGTTTTTGTAACAAGAATGGTGGAAACTATGTGGCATAATGTTGAACAAAGAATATACGTTGTAAATTTTGTAAGTGTTCCTTGTTCGTTTTACTTTTTTGTGTAAGCTTGTCTACGGAAGACTTTACACATCTACGTCAGCAATAATCAACTAATGGATTAATATTATCTAGCTGTGAAAAATATTGGTGCTTTGCATGACAATACGGAATAAGTTTCACAAGTCCTGAGTTTTTTTTTTTTTTTTTTTTTTTCTTTCACCAACGTAGTCTACCTATGTTTCAAGAACACAGGTTCCCTTTAACTCGTGTCTTTTATTCAATTTGTAATTGTCTCTTAAAATATCAAGAACTCTAAATTTTGTCTTGAAGTCTTAGTATATTAATTTGTTTCCAAGTTTGTTTGGAATGACTTTAGATTTAATTTTTAAAAAGTAAAACTAATTTTCAGTTTCGTGGTTTATAGTTTTAAAATTTCCTGGTTTTCAGTTTTTAAATGTTAGTACTACATTTTAAATTGAAATTACATAACTTACATTTTGTGAGTTTGTTTAGTGGTGTTTGTGGTTGATTGATAATGATGGGGCGAGAGTGATAAGCGAGGAAATGGAACAGATGAAGATTGTGACTGTCAAAGTTAAGTATGATTGGAGTGATAATGTTGATAATAGTACTATGAAAATTATTATGATGATAGAGTAAATGGACAATTAATATTTTAAATATGCACGTGATATATGTAAAAATAATGTTTATTGTTTCTTAGTATTATTATTATCATAGTTTAATGAAAAGAATGCTTTTTGATTTAGAGGTATATTGGTTCTTAAAATTATAACTCAATCACACTTGTAATAATAATAATAAAATCAAATAATAAGAATTAAATATGTTTTTAGTCTCTAAATTTGGATACAAAATTGGGATTTATCTCTACCTTAAATTCTGATACAATTTGGTTCCTTAAAAGTGAATAGTTATAATCCTTTCAATCCAAGTAGGTAAAATACTTTTGACATAATAAATGACATTTCAAATTGATATGTTTCAACTCAATTGTTAGCTTAGATTATTGTTTAACAATTAAAAAAAAAATTGATGTCATTAAGTTAAAAGGAGTATATCTGTTGGATTATAAAATTTGGAGACCACAATGTATTAAAATTTAAGATAAAAATGAATTCCTATTTCATGTCCAAGTTTAGGGTTTGAAAGCATATTTAACCCTAAAAGAATAATGATGAGTTGAACTAAAAAGGAGTTAATTCAACTTGATTCACATTTTATTAAGTTGAAAATTTTGTAAAATGATTCAACTTATAACATATTAGTAGGTTGGATGTTTTAAACATTTTTTATTCGTAACATCCTGTTTTATAATAGTATAGTCAAAGCGTATCATAAAGATAATAAATGAAGATCAGTGTCAATTTATATAATTGAACAAACAAATAACTTAACAATCCAAACCATTCAAACACAATTGAACAATATTTAATTATTAAAAGAGACCAAGGTGTCAAACTACATAATTACAAGAAGAAAACGATTATAGTGAAAATATGATAATGGGCTATTGTTGGTAGTTACATGTTAACCCCAACTTTATTCAAACCCATTTAAACTCCAATTTAAGTGAGAATGATTTAGTTTGATGCGCATTTATAAATAACTATATTTTTTCCAATTCAACGTGACTTAATGAGTCATGCTAACACATAAGTTTGAACCCATTTTAAATAGGTAATGTTTGGAGGTCCAAGGGTGATTGTATACTTTTTTATTTTCTCTTTTAAATGTGTTATGGATGGAAGAAAGATTTTTCTTTTTTTCTTTTTGTTTTCTTGTTTGAGAAGTTTCTAAATAATAGTCCTTTTAATGTTGAAAGACAAAAGACATAACTTCTCCAACATGTGTGACAAATTTATAGATGGACAAGGTAGAAAGATGTTAGGGTCACTTTTCAAACTTTTGGCTTTTGACCTACTAAACTCATCCAAGTGGGTCACTGAGGCTCTTCTCCTTCTTTGCTTAAGTTGCACATGCTATACATTGTGTGTATGTATAGAATCATATAACTATTTATCAGATGTAAATGTACACATGGTTTATAAGTAACATCTAAGACTATGCATCTAAGATTGCTAACAAATATAAAATATACACTTGGAATTAATCAGTCTTTTATAAAAGTCATTCCAACAAGATCTCTCCACCTTATGAGTCTATCTTCTATACATGGTTTTGTAAATATATCAACAAGTCGATCTTCTCTATGTACAAATTGAAAGTTTATAGCACCTTTCTGAACCCTATCTCTTACAAAATGATACTTTATTTCAATGTGTTTGGAACATGAAGGCAAAATGGGATTGAAAGACTGGTGATAACACTATTATCACAATAGATAGGGATTTTACTCTCATAGATGTTGTAGTCTTTCAAGTTGATTCTTAACCATAATAGTTGTGAGCAACATGTTACAACTGAGATATATTATGGTTCAACTATTGATTATACTTCAACAATCTATGACTTCTCGTTAAGAGTACTCGTTGACTGCTAGTCTAGCCTTGTTCCTCACAATGTTACCTTATTTGTCCATTTTGTTTTGAAAGACCCATTTAGCTCACATGATTGTCTTATCTTTGGGAACCTCCATAAGCATCTAGATATTGCTATTTTAGAATGGGTAAAACTTGTCTTACATGGCTTGGACCTAATCTTTATCTGCTAACACCTCATAGACAATTTTAGGTTCAATTTGAGATATGAAGACAAAGTTCCCTTGAAACATGGATCTTGTTCTTACTTAGTTAGTTGAATATTCAAGGATTTCTTCTAATAGATGATCTTCTTTACATGTTTCTATTATTTGGTTTTGGTCTTCAACTTTGTCTTTTTGATGTAGAATTAGATTCGTCCTCAATGCGGTATGGTTGAGGTGAATATGCTTCTTTCTTCATTTTTTTCTAATTAATTTTAAAATTACAAAAAAAAAATGTACAATCATGAAATTTCTTATTAGACACGATATGTAAACCTTACATGGATAACTTATTCTATTATTATAATCCTAGGGTTATAGACTCTATAAACCTTTGAAGTTTCAAAATAACAAAACATGGTTATTTTGGAGTCAAAATTGTCAAGGTTCTTGTTAGAAAACAACCAACTACTATATCTATGGTTAAAAAGATTGATGAAGAGGAAGCTTCAAGGAAGAAGGCTCTAATTTGAGAGTAGAATATTAAAACTTTTTTTTCTTTTTCTTCTTAGCTTTGTAAATATTTGTTCAAGTGTACAAATTATTTGTATTTTTTAAAAGACTTATTTAGGCCAACTATGGGTCTTTGTTTGGGGCCAAGAATAGGCGTGCAAGACGAGAAATAGATGCACAAAAGCAAGTGAAGAAAGTTTCAAATAGAAGTGTCGCACCACTTGAAAGAGGCCTTCAAAGAGCACACAAATTTTCATTCCAAGAGGCTTCAAAATTTTTGACCAATGTAATGTTTAGCCCCACATCATCTATACACAGTGCAAGAGAAGCTATTCCATTCTATAGATAGCTTCCCTTGCTTCTTGTAAAAAATACTCTTAAAAGAATGATAATTGAATTTACTTTTAAAAAAACACGCTTATTCTCCCAAAGATCACTAAAGGATGACCTTTTTCCTTAAGTTTTATTCTCAAGGAACATTCCTTAGGAAGAGAAAAAGTTTCTTTAGGAAGCTTGGTTAGTAATAATTTTCTTCCACTTTCCATTACCATCTCTTCCTCCATGAAAGTGACAATCTTCTCCATGGAATAACAAAGGGAGTCATCATTTCTCCTTGGTTCTTATGATACAACATTAACATATGGAAAGATGAAAATGTGATATGCTATATATTTTCCCTTCCACAATTCATAATGAATTTTATTGAGAATAGGTTCAATGTAAATTTTGTTTTTCAAACAATAGGTTGTGTTTATTACTTATACCTAAAAGTATTAGGGAATTGAACTAGATATCAATATAATTCTAACCATTTTTTGCAATGACCTATTTTTTCTCTTTACAACACCATTTTTTTATGATGCATGTTGAGTGAAAAAATTATGATGAAACTACTATCATCATAAAACTATTGAAAATGTTTGTTTGTGAGCTCTCCTCCACAATCAATTTTGATAGATATAATGTTATTTTTTTTTTATTTTCAAACTTTTTATAAAGTTTTATAAAAGGCATTGAAACCTTCATCTTTATGGGTAAGAAATCTAACCTATGCCAATTTAGTGTGGTAATCTACAATGATTAGACCATATCTCTTACCACTAGTAGACGTAATTTTTGTACGACCAAATAAATCTATATGAATAAGTTCAAGCCTTTATGTAGAAACAATGTTCTTACTTCGAAAAAAAATGTTTTAATTTTCTTATTTTTCATGCATATCTCATAGAGCATATCCTTTTTGAATGATGTTAGAGTAAAGTACAACAAACCCTTGATGATTTGGATTAAGTATAGTTCAACAATAAAGTACATATAGACGAATATGATTTATTTATAAGGCAATAATTTTAAAATAGATCATGTCAGATGCTAGTGCTCCATCTAATATATGATGTAACACATTGTAATCTCTTGCTTCATCTGATAAGCAAAGTTTTAGTCAGACGACATACAAATGTCAAACTAATGTTTTACTTCATGAAATTCTCTACAAGCTTTATGTGTTGCATAAAATGTTTTTCATCTTTAGGTCTACCAACAAGCATCAAAGATATCTCGATGAATGTGTTCCTTTCCAACAAGCATCTTGACACGCCTTATGTTAAACCTTGTAATGGCTATATGTCGTTCAGGGTCAAGTGCTTTACTTCAGTTTGGGCGTAAGCTCTCTAACCTAGGCCTAATAAGTCATGTCAACTATTAGGATGTTGTTTAAAGAAGAATTAAAAATTTAATGCTACATGAAGTGCATTTAATGCATCTCTATGTCCATGTGTGAACAAATGCAACTTTGAAGGTGAATACTCAAGTTTAAGTTTTTTAACAAACAAAAAATAATATTCAATGACTCTTTCCTCAACACTCTACATAAAGCAATCTTCCTTTGTAAAACCATTTTAGTTAGGAGTGATTGCATTCCAAAATATACTCAAGTCTTGGCCAAAGTAGTTGCGCTTCAAACAATACTCGGGTTATCTAGCCAAGAGTGATCAAGTTCTAAATAATACTTTGTTGTATATTCAAAAATTTAGTATACTTAGAGAAACATGATTAGTTGATCAAGATCTGGATGTAGTTTGCATTTACAAATGACCCATTATGAAAATTTTAAGTGTAAATCCTTCTTTTCTTTAAACTTGATAAATTGCATGCTATTAAATTTGTTCTATTAAAAACTTCCCTTTGTTAACACACTATCATATGCAACTTTGCAAAAATTTGAAGACATTTTAATACATATTCAACCTTTCCTTCTTGCACATTTAACCTATTTTCATAAATGATGTTTTGGGTAGCCCTTTTACAAGGTCAAGTTTTTGCAAATTTGAGGTTAATCTCAAACTTGTACGATCAAACTTTATGTGCCCATTGATCACCTCGCTTATTATTAATTGACAATGAATGAGTTCAATTTCTTCTTTCTCAAAGTCCATTCCTCTTTTGTCGAAAATTTTTCATGATAACCATATTAAAAGATTCAATCTCTTATGCTCTTTTGTAGTTGATGATATAACTCTCTGTTGAGTCTTCTTTTCTATAATTAGATTATCTAACATTAGAGGATGGTCATCTTCAGACAATCTCTTATATGAAGCTTTGATTTTGAAAGTAAGTGACATATTTTTATTTTAATTTTCCTTAAACTCTAAACTAATAATGTTATAATTCTCTTTCAAGTTTTTAAGCTCTTTTTTCACTATTTCGTTTTCTTCCATCAAATTGTTTTCTTTAAAGGAAGAATGGTTTAAAGGAAAATAATTGGTTTTTAAAGCATCAATTTGGTAAGAAAATATTTTTACCACTCTTCTTATATTTTCTGTAAGCTTGAGAGATGAGTTAGAAAAAAGCTCATGATATGCTTCTATAACTAAGTGTAAGTTTGAGAAGTCTACCTCATCTTTACATTCGTCTGAGTGGTCAAACGATATATTTGCCATAAGGCATAGGTTGGCCATTTCCTCTACTACATTTTCAGACTGAAAGTCATCTAGATCTTCTTAAGTGGAAATGAGCACCTTTTATACGTCCTCCTTAAATAAGATTTAATGTCTTTCTTGATTGTTGTCCATTCATAGGAGCTCTAATTTGAAGGGTCTAAGTTTCTTACACCAGTAAAAAAAATTGGAGCTTCTTTTCTCTTTTCTCTAGAGTCTCTTTCTTGGTGAGGTTGTACTTTTCTACCTTTGGGACCTCCCTTCTTTTTCCAAATTTGGTGAATCTTCTTTTGGATAAATGATTCTTATCTTCTACATCAAATTCTCCATGTTATAAGGGTTTGTCTAAAAGTTCTTTAACCTTATAAGCTTTGGTAGGCATGTATTTCCTACTTAAGAGCTTTGTGCTTGTACTTCTTTCTTTGTTATCACATCTTGTTGTAACTCTAACTCGTTCACTTTAGGAATTATGTATGAGCTCTTTTAAAGACATTCTGTATAATCTTTTGGATGCTTTTAAAGTTATCAGTTATGGTATTCATTTGTTAGGCAAGCTACACAATATTTGGTCATTGTGATCATATAAATCATAAGGCTTACATAAAAGAACATGGTTCATTTAACATGGTTTGAGACCTATTGAAACATACTTTGTATACTTTTTCATTCTCTTTCATGTTAAAGAGCTTATATACCCAAGTAAGAATACCAAGTGTGTTACACTTTACCAATATGGAACTAGAGGTGTCAAAATGGGTTCAAACTTGTCAACTTGGCTCACCACAGGTTTAAGACGAGTTGAGTTGGAAATAATCTATCTTGTTTAAATGTGGGTCAAACTAAATGCGACTAGTTAAATTAGTTTGGGTTAGGTTGGAAGTGGATTAACCCGTAACCCACCAATAACAACCCTTTATTATTTTGTTACTATTTTTTCATATTTTTTATTGTAATGATTTACTATTTCTAATTATGTAGGTTGACAATTTGATCTTTTTAAAAATTAAATTAGTTTAATAATGTTTGAATAATTTGGATACTTAATTATTTCTTTATCTAATTATATAAGTGGACAATTTAATTTTCAACTACTATATTTATAATAATATTTGGTGGAATGAGTGAACACTTTAATTGTACTACTATAAATAAATGAGTTGAGTCATATTAGAAATATATAAATAAATAGGGAGAACAAAATATTAGTCAGTTCACCTAAATCATCGACCCTTGATGACTTGAGTCAAGTTACAAAACTTTTGACATATCGAAAAGTGGATTGAGTTAATTCATTTTTAACTCAATCCGTATTGAACTAACCCGTATGAAACGAACATTTTAACACCTTTATGTAGGACCCTTATATGTAATAACAAAAATATTCCACTTCTTCTCTTCTTATTTGAGGACTTGCATATTTTTAATATTTTTCATGTAACAATGTAGATATAAGAGTTTGTTGAATCTTGAAATTTTAAAGTATCTTTGTTTTTGATAATTCTCATTCTCAATCATCCTCTTTTAATCATTCTCCGTACTCTTTTAGTTGCTCACTTTATCTTCGTCATTTTTTATCATCCTCACTTTCTTTTCCTTTTTCATTAGCACTAAAGAGGGATGTTGTTTTTGTTTAATTTTAGGCCTAAGGATAACTTGTGGTTCATATGTAAATATGATATCTAATTCTCTTTATAAAAAAACTTATTTTAAAACATCTCTCTTCTAACCGAAAGTTTTAGATATGTTTTAGAAACTAAATTTTAAAACTACAGAAATATCATTAAAGCATATTTCCATATAATTTGAATTGAGAGTAATGAAATAATTTTATATCAAAATGAAGTCAAAAAAAAAATAACTTTTAAGTTTAAGGGATAAAATATTATTTTAAATTTAAAAAAGTATTTTACAACTTAGGATACTAAAACTCAAATTTGAGAAACTAGAAACATGTATAATAATATTTACATGTTATATACAAGGTCACATGAAAAGAAGAGTGACATGGTTTCCAGTACTGATGAAGGCTTGATCCCTACCAATGATGATGGCACATGGCAAATGCTTAGAAGAAAGGGAGTTCCTTGATCCCTTCCTTTGCTTTTATTTTCTTTAGTTTTAATTCCATTAAGTTGGCTTGGTTGACTATTTTTAATTTGACTTGTTGACCTTGACTTTGGGTTGACTTGTTGACTCAAAATATTAGCTTATCCTAAAGCCAACATGCTAAACTAACTTTATTTGTTTTGTAGGATAATCAAGGAGGTGGTACACAAAGTAGACAAGTGGCACATGAAGACAAGCCCATGTGGAGGAGAGAGAGATGGAAAAGCTTTCTAGAAACATCTAGAAAGGATGACCACATGCCTTAGCCACCAAGAAGTCTAGAAACATCTAGAAGGAGCATCCACCTTGCCTTGGCCAAGAAGGATTCTAGAATGTGTCCATGTGCTCCTTTGTTGACCTACTTTCTAGACTCTAGATTTTTTTTATCTGCATTGTAATCCTTTTTAGCTTATTTATTTTTGCTAAGAGGCCCCTAGGCACTTCTATATAAGGGGACCTCTAACACTAGTACAAGGGTTGAACATTTTGGAGATATTAAACACCTTTGTGTATCAACCATTGTGAGAGTCTTCCTCCCTAGGGAGTGAATGCTTTTAAGCCTTATCTTGAATCTTGATTCAAGTGGCGGCACACATCCACTCATCTTCAAGGTTGCCATGGCTTCTTCTAGCCTAGCCTTGTAGTGGCGTGCTTCTCACATTTTTATCATTCCTTACCTTTCCATTTTATGCTTTCTTCTTCCTTTGTGTGTGACTTGGGTTTTACTCTTTTTATGTGTTTTCCACTCTTATTTGTTTTGAATCAATTCATTCTTCTCTTCTCTAGAACCTTGGAAAGGAACCTTCACATCTATATAGCTTGCTATCTGAATGTCCAGTGGGGATTTCCTTGGTTTTCTTAATCAATCATCACCATATTCATTAATCTTTTAAAAGGAACAAGATAATCCTACATCATGTACCTAGGTGGATGATTATGATATCAATAATATTTAGAGATTATATTTTCTTAAAATCAAAGAAAAATTTCTTGTAGGATATTAAAGAACAAAGTTGATGTAGAATTGAGTTGATTCCTTTTAAGATTTATGAATATGGTGAAGGTTGCTTAAGAAAGTCTATAGTGAAGATTCCTACTCGACATTAAGATAGCATGCTATCTAGATGTGAAGGTACACTTCAAAAGACTCTAGAGAAGAAGAGAAATGGATTGATTCAAGAAGCAAAATATGATGAGGAACAAAAGTTAAATGCCAAATTTAAAGAAGAAGAAATAAATCATGAAAATGGAAAGGCGAGGCATGAAAGATGTGAAAAGCATGCTACAAGGCTAGGCAAAAACATTGGAACCTTGAAGATGAGTGGAAGGTGCCGCGACTTGAGTCTAGCTCAAGATAAGGCTTAAAAGTCTAACTCCCAAAAAAGGATACTCTCACAAAGGCTGAACACAAATGTGTATGAAATGATCAACCCTTTTACAAGTAGTAGAGGACTCCTTATATAGAAGTGTTTAGGGGTCTCTAAGCAAAACACACAAGTTCAAAAAGTGCTACAAGCTAAGAAACCCTACATTCTAGAAGGTAGGCTAAATAGTGCATCATCCAATAAAATAAAAGGCCTTTCAACGTTCAATATTTTCGAACTTTGACATCTGTCCAAATTCTGATGTCGTATAGGGTGACGTCAAAATTAACGTTTAAAAAAATGCTCGACGTCACTTAATGTCGGTGGGAAAGACATCTGACATCCCTTAACGTTAAAGGATGAGGAGCCAGATGTCCAATTTCGTGACAAATGAGCCAAAATGCAGCTGGTTTTGATGTCTGATGTTGCACTGCTATATGTTAAAGGACGTCGATTGTTGCACAGTTCGACGTCCTTTGTTGTTTGGAATGCAACAACAGACGTCAAAATCAACTATTTTTTTAGTTGCATTTACAATTTTCCCACACCTGACAACCAGAAAAAATTCCAAAAACAATTCATAAATATTTCTAGCATAGTTCTAGATATATAGTTATATCTAATAATACTAAAGTTGTCTAAACTATTACAATTATAACCAAACTAAAAGTTACATCAACAAAGTGTTATCCAACAAAGATTTAAAAAAAATTCCTAATGCTAGTGGTCCTAACAACATCGTTGCAATAGATATGCTACTTACTCCTGTCTTAGTGTCTAGATAATGTCCTCCGATAGAAGGGATGAATTCTTGAACTGCTGAAAAAAATAATTCAACTTCATTATGTATGAATATCATTGTTTAAAGTTTGATATGATTTATAATATGTGAAGGGTATATATATTATTACCTTTGTCCAATCATCTTTAATTGTAACTCGAATGATTGTTCTTATCCAAGACATGATATAATAACCACAATGCTATGAATCTTCTTACTTGTTACACTAAACATGACAAAGAAAATAATCACATATCAAGGTCATAGGTTGACATGCAGAAATTAATAACTTTAAATGAATGAGTTCCAACCTTTGGATAATACTTTCAGTTGTTGTGCTCTAGGCATACCCAAAATTCTAATGAAATTTTGGAAACATAAAACATAGGTTAGTTTTAATATAACTAAGTAGATGATATGAAAAAAAGTAACACTTACTTCTGTAACATGTTTTTCAAACCAGATTTAATCTTCCAATGACATGAACACAACCATACAACCGTGCATTGTGTTGGAATGATCACCAATAGTTGCCAATTATACCTACCATCAATCACATGTAGTTAGTCGAATAATTAATAATACTTCATAAAATATTAAAAGCAATAACACCTACCCATCAATGTAAGGCGCAAAGTATATCTCTCTTTTTAACTTAGCCGTCTATGTTTGCAAATAAATTTTGATGTACTCATGTGTGTTTCCATAAGGTTAAATGGTCTGAGGTTCAATGAATCCATACATTGAAGCTCGACCTTGGTCCACAATTACTTTGCCCATGTACCTATATGAAGACAATTAGTTATGAATTAGAAAATACCAATTCCAAGTTTTAAATATGGAATACAATAAAAAAAATCTTACATTCACCAAAGTTATATAATTGAAATATACACAATTTTTTGACCGTGCTTAAATTGAATATAAATCGTGTTTTCTTCACAAATGGGACATGCAAAATGACCTTTAACACTGTAACCACTGAAGTTTCAATATGCTGGAAAATCATTTATCATGCAAAACAACATTGCATGCAAATACAATGTTTCTTGAAAATATGAATAGTACACATCAGCGCCTTTTTTCCATAACAATTTCAAATCCACGATCAACGACTTAAGGTACACATCAATGTCATTTCTAGGTTGTTTAGAACCCGATATCATCATGGACAACATCATATGTTTTCTCTTCATGCACAACAAAGGAGATAGATTGTAAATCATCAACAAAACTGGCCATGAACTATATTTGTTACTTAAGTTACCATAAAGATTCATACCATCTGTAGCAAGTCCAAATTTTAAGCTTCTTGGCTCTGCACCAAATTTTGGAAATGTTTCATCAATCTTTTTCCATTGTGGAGAATCAGTTGGGTGTCGAAGAAAATTATCACACTTTCTTCCATCAACATGTCATTTTAGGTTCTTTGCATATCTTTTTCAATGGAAAACATTCATTTGAATCTAGGTATTATAGGCAAGTACAACATCACCTTAGCATGTACATAATTTTTGTCTTCATCACCACTATTTCCATCAATTTTCTTTTTAAACCGTGATAAACCACATGTTGGACACGTCTTCAATGATGCAAACTCATCTTTGTATAAAACATAATTGTAGGGGGCATGCTTGTATCTTTTGATATTCCAAATCCATTGGACATTAAATTTTGTTCTCCTCGTAATTACGAATGGGTAACATTTTATTTTCTGGAAGCATCTCATTCAACAACTCCAACAATTCTGTGAAACTTTTATCGGTCCATCCATTCCTTGCTTTTAAACTGAAGAATTTCAAAGTTACTATAAGTCATGTAAAGTTAGCGCATCCTGGGTACAACTCTTCCTTTGAATCTGACTTAAGAGAATCATATAAATAAGCTTTTCCAAATTTTTCTTCCCCAACATCACGTACCATGTCTTCTACCATACTATGTTCATAAAAAACTCCATCAATCTCAAACTTTTAACTCTCACAAGGTGAGGCCTTACCCATTTGAAAAAAATATTTTTCATAATTTGCTAACACATATACGAAGAAGTCAAACATCATAAATTTGACAAAATTTTGACAGCATTTCGCATTGGTTTTTGAAATACACAAAATGAAAGTGATCACTTATGATCATAATCAAATATGCATCCATAAAACAACACAAAATTACCTCAATCAAAATTTTATCAAATTTATGCATAAACCTCAATATACATGTTATAACCATTTATGAAAAATAGTATTTTCAAACTATCCGATTGGACAATTCAAGATTTAATACAAGCAATTCAAAATTTAGTCATTTGTACTAAATCTCAAACGGGAAATACGGTTCGATCAATGTTATGAACTAAAGTTATAATAATATTCATATATAAAACATCAATTCAACAATAATATTAAAATATCAAGTAAAATTAGAATCATTTCAACATGAAACATCTAATAATAAATATTAATTTCATTACAAATTTTTCAAATATCATGAAATGGGGATGAAAACATTGCCTTTACATGAAATGGAGATGAAAGCGAAAACCAATAGGTTCAAAATGATTAAATCAATGCACAAACAAAAACCCAACAACTTTAATGATGGAAAACAAAGCCAAACTCACCTGTGGAGGTCTTTGTTGCCGGCGACGATGAAGGATAAGCTCCTGGGAAGAAACAATTGACACTTTCTTATTCGCGGGGATGACTTAAAACACATTTTGACGTCAAGGCTGCCTTGGGCCGACATTGAGTGATGTTAGGGCTTCTCTAGGCCGACGTCCTTTGTAGAAAACATCAGGACTTTTTCGGGCCAACATTAAGTGATGTTAGGGCTTCCTTGGGATAATACAAAATTTGTCAATTTATTTACAAAAAATGCCACCAGTCATTTTTGACGTTATGCTTCTTTTGGGCGGACGTTGAATGGGTGACATTATAAGCCCTTTTTGTGTTAGTGATCATTGCCTCTAAGGTGAGTCTTGTAAGACCCGTGAAATTTAATTAATTAATAAATGCCGGTCGTGGGAGCCTTTATGACATTAAATGTTGATTGATGTGACATAGAAAAGTATTAGCTCAAATGGTTGAGAGTACTTGATTGTGTGAGGGGACTTAGGTTCAAGTCTTATATATGCCATTATGTGTTATTTATTTGATTACTATTTTAATAATATGCTTGATCATGATGAGTGATAATATAATCCTAGAATTATAGGAATTATCACGAAGTATGAATTGTTTGTATGGTTGTGCATTGAATTGACAATTTTATGGTTGTGTTCGAACCTTGGCCTAAGCAAAATAACTTTCTTTTTGCCAATTTTCTTTTTGGCATGGATGTGAAAGGCCAAAACCCTAGCAGTTAGAAGGGGCAGCCAAGGGGATGGAAAACCACCAAGGAATAACCATTGAATGATAATTAAAACCTAATTTTAATGGCATTTTCATTTTTGGACATTAACTACAATCAAGATCTAATTAAAGGGGCAAATTAAGGAAGAAAAGAAGAGTTTTCAGATTGGAAAATTTAGAGCATTGTGAGGAGTGCCATTCAAGAGGAAAACAAAGTTTAGTGAGTGCTTAATTGGAGCTGAATTCTGGGAGAGCTAAGGGAAGCCATTTTCAGTCAAGAAGAAACTTTCACATATTCAAATTTAAGTAAGGAAACCAAGTTAGGGGAGCTGGAATCCATGAATTTTCTTCGTGTTATTTATCTTTTTATGATGTATGATTGAATGGGATGCCTAAGATTTGATGTGTTGTGAAATTGTGTATTTCTGGAATTTTTCTAGAAACCGCCTGGCAGGTCTTCAAAGCCGCTAGGCGATGCATGCTGTTTTCTATTCATTTCTGGGTTCCTGTGAGGAACCACCTGGCGATGAGCTATGTGCCGCCAGGCAACGCAAACTGTGCCACCCAATTTCTAGGTTTTTGTCTGAACTGCCTGGCAGTGAAGAACATCCGTTAGGCGATGTGAGCAGGTTTGGGATTCTAGATTGACCTTGGATGGGGGAAAGGGTAGCCTAAACCATTACTTAAGTATTGAAGGCCTATAACCTTTGAATTACACCGCGGTGGTAAGTTAATTGGATGAAATCATATGAACGTGTGGTTAGGGTTTGAGAAATTGGGAATTTTCAAGTTAATGAGGATTAAGGTGCGAATTGTAGTAGGGACGTGTAGGCACACTTCCAAATTGATATTACCTAGTGCAGGATGTAAAATTGGCTGTTGAATTACGAAAATCATTAGAGGAATGCGTTCTGGGGATTTTGGAGAGAGTGACAGGTGTGACAGAAACTAGGATTTTTCCTAGAACTGATGCACCGCCTAACACAGGGTAAGTTACAGTCAGGCGACAGCGAAGAACGCAGTGGTTGTTTTGCGTTTTGGGTCTTGTGGAAACGAGGGTAAATTCTATTGGAGGGCTGAGAGAAAATGGTTCGTAAAACTAAAAGAGAAATCCGCTATTTTGAATACCTTGGAGGTAGAAAGATAAGCATGATTAAAGGAGGTGTATAGGGATTACACATTTTAAAATGTTAATATCACAATGAAAGTGAGGTTGGATTATAAAAAGGTGCAGTGACTGGTTTAAGTCAAGTAGAGGTAGGATACCTTAGTCCTTGGATAACTTATAAGCAATTTGATCTTAATTGTGAATGAATGAGTATGTGAAATGTTGGAGGGTAATGCATTGTGTTATAATAGAGGACGTGAACCAGAAGTACTGTTAAGATCATGACTGAAAGTATGAATCAGTGGAGAATTATTGTATGAACCTTAGGAGTGAGGGTAATTTAATGAACTTAGGCATTGAACCAGGAATTTGATGAATATGAGAAGATGAGAAACAAATGTATTACATGTGGGAAAGGAACTTCCAATGGTAGAGATGTGTGGTGTTTCATTAGAGATTGAGTATCGTGATGTGATGAGTATAAGGGTTGGAAAACTGATCTGTAGAAGCGTGAAAAACTAGTAATACACAAGTACTAGTGTAGCGCCTGGCGGTAATAATAGACTTGCCAGGCGAAAAGCTACCAAAATAGTGGAACACAAGATCATGTGGCGCTTGGCGATGAGGGTCATGTCACCAGGCGATACCTGTAAGCTAGTGACATCAGAGGTGCTTGGCGCTTGGCAGCATGTTTCCCCCACCAGACGGTCTGGAAGTGTGTTTCGCCTGGCGGCTCAGGAGTAGCACCAAGCAATATTGCAGAGGCAGAAAATATGTTTTGCTTGTTATGGGTGTGCGTGGTCTATAAGGCTTTGGGGATATCTCAAAGGTCGACTTGCTAGTGTTCCTTGAGTTGTGGCTCAGAACGTATTCCTTGAGTTGTGGCTCGGGATAGGGGTTAAGCACGTGACATTCCTTGAGTTGTGGCTCAAAATGACATCTCTTGAGTTGTGGCTCAAAATGACATCTCTTGAGTTGTGGCTCGAAATGACATCTCTTGAGTTGTGACTTGGGATGACGGATGAACACGAGGAACTCTTGAGTTATGGCTTGAGTTGGCGAGTGTTGTCGGTGTGAGTGTGCGAGTTGTGGCTCGTACGGATGGGTCCAGATAGATTGCCCTCCTCAGTGTGTGGCTGACGAGTTTGGTAGTCTTGAGACGTTACGAACTATGTTTGTATTGGGAACTCCACCTAGCGTTAGCAGGTTTCCCGCACATGCTGTACAAGTTGTGGCTTGTAGGTGTGGCAGCAAGACATGGTGGTGCCATGTGATATGGGATCAAAGGGTAGAAATTCCTCTAGTGTGTTTGTATGTACATATGTTTTATATATGTGTTGTTTAACTGTTAGCTCACCCTATCTGCTTGTGTTTGGCAATGATCGTGTACGCGGTACATGGGAGCAGATGATGTTACAAGTGGATCTGGTGAGACATATATAGCGCTAGAGCGTGGGATATGGGAGAAAAGATTTATCCGAGTTTTAAGTTTATGATTTTAAAGGAATTGTAAAATTTTATATTATCAGATTTTGGTATTGTAATTGAGTTTTATAAGTATGGACTTTGAAATAAATTATGAGATAATAACTTTTATATTATCAGATTTTGGTATTGTAATTGAGTTTTATAAGTATGGACTTTGAAATAAATTCTGAGATAATAAATGTTCAATTTTCCTGTGTTTTTGGGAAATGATGTTTTAATAAATGACGCTTATTTATTACTTCCTTATTTTATTAATTTATTTTGTAATATCCGGTCGGGATGTTACAAGTCTCAACGAAGACAAGCGTGGTCAAACATTCTTGATGTTTCTAGAACTCTTCAAGGTGGATTCTTGACCAAGGCATGTGGTCCCTGATCCTAGATTTTTCTAAAATGCTTAACTTCTTCTCTCTCTTTCATATGTGCTCCTTTTGCGCCACCTATGCTCCCATTTGTTCCACCTCCTTTGTCATCTTTAATTGTCCTACAAAATAAGTAAATATGGAAGAGTCAATGTCAACAAGTCAACTAAGAAAAGTCAACTAAGCCAACTTCATGGAAATCAAACTAATGAAATGCTAAACAAAGATAGAGATGGAAAAAACTCCCCTTTTGTCATACTTCTTGTAGCTCTCCTTGGGATGGGTTGCATGGTACTTGGTGTGGTGGTCATGCCTTCATCAAAAGTTGGATCTAGAAGTGACAAAATAAGTTGGGTTGGCTAGTTTTTACTTAATTTGTCATTGGTTCACTAAAACTAAAGTGAGTTAGACTAACCCGCCGTAGTAAAATAGATTAGAATTTGTGACTTGTTCCACCAAAGGACATGACAACAAATTAGTGGAAGTACTCACCAACTATTTTTTTTTTTTACTTTTAGAATTGATTTATGTATATAAATATTAAAAATATATTTAATGATATAAATATTTTAAATTTTTAATTGATTAATTAATATCTTTAATTAGATAAATTAAAATAATTATTATATTTACATTCAAAATTATTATCATAATTAATAATTGAAACTTAATTTATAAGTGTTAATGATTTAAAAAATTCATTTTTAAATTATTTTGTATTTTAATTTTCAATTTATAGGAACAGGTTCACGAATAGCTTATAACATCTCACCTCGAGTTTATCAATTTGAAGGACTTAGTGAGTTAGTCTAAACGTGATTGATGGATTAAATTTTTTATCAATTTGAAAGACTAAGTGAATTAGACTAAACTTAATTGACAGATTAAAAATTTTAACTCGACCGTCAAATTTTAATGAGTTGGTATATTGATATATGTGCCATGACATATTTTTCAACCCCAAATTAGATTTAACCAAAATTTTAAAATTGAAAACATAAAAATTAAGCTAGAAAGTAAAAGGAAATTAGAAATTAAATTGTCATTAAAATAAACTAATTTGAGTCGATGATTAATTTAAGAGTTAAACTTGTATTTGTGTGTTTAACTTGTGACTTCATCATAATTTATTTCTGGGTCGTTATACATGTCAACTTCACGCTGGCCATGTACTTGTGCACGTTAAGATATAATATTATCTAAAAATTAGGTCAAAGTCATGTTGATTTTTCAGTGCCCAATAAAGAAGTTAAGGTCTACAAGTTTAGCAATTTTTCGCTTATCAGATTATAGTTGACTAAACTCCTTACGAATGAACGTTCAGTTTTGGGTTACCTCATGTTTTCTTATGCACCATCAATATTACCAAAACCATGTAACTTATCAAATGTTACTATTATACATACAAAACAAGTAATATCACAAAAGTCTCCAACGTCTCCTCCAACTTTCTAGACTTTCTATAATACATGTTATTAGTATTAATTGTTTTATTATCATCTTCAATTATTGACATAATTAACTTTGGGAAGCTAGATCAGTTAAGCTACAATTTAGGATTGTTTTAATGAACAGAAAATTAATATTTGAAAATAGGCATGAAAATTATGAAATTATAATTTAAATAAAAGTTAAAACAAATGTGTCAGTCTTTATCTAAATTATATAGATTTTTCAAACGAAGAAAACAGAAAACACTCGATGTAGGTGTAGTGATTTTGTCTGCGCCACAACAGGAAAATTGATGTTCTGGAAATAGACTTATGTGTGAACAAATACACTAAGGCATAATTTTAAAAAGTAATAAACTTAAAAATATTATTTTGTCAAAATGTCGGTGAATATCTCACATCAATAATATGATTTAAAAAAAAAATCATTTCTAAACTTAAAAATAATTTCTTAACCCAATAAAGGGTTAAGATTTAAAATAATAATTTGAATATTAATTTTTGGGAGGATTCAATGTGAATGTAAACACGTACTTCAAAATCATGCCACTGAAACACGATGATGCTATTTTGAGTTAATTTCCAAAAGTGATGATCTTGGAAGGAACAACTAATTAAACAAAATATTAGGTTAGCAAATTTGGGATACCAACCTCACCAAACAAGCTCATCTTTGTTCATCTTCTGATTTGGTTCCTTTTGTCTTTGGTCTCTTTACTAGTGGCCTACCCTCACCCACATAGATCCACAGTACACAAAAAGTGAAAAAAAAAGAGACAATCAAGTCCTAAAGATACCACGTATTTTATTAGTAGCTTGGACCGTTGCCAATGAACAACTACCTCTCACCTTCACATTATATTTATTTTGTTCCATTGCTATGTTTTGAACATCTTAGCACACCACCTACATCATACATATATACCTTGCAACTTTCCCTTGAGGGAACTCAGACCCTTGTCATATTGTGTGAGGGACACCACAGGTATGAGAAACACCACATGTGTTCCTGATGATGCTTTCAACATTGCATGCTCTACTCTTATATTTTCATGATCACTTATTTTCAATAGTTCATAGAGTGCTTCTATTTCCATTCACTACTCATGTTTCTATTGCTTTTTTTCTGTAGGCTGTTAAGGAAAATGGCTAATGAGAATGGTTTCCAGCAGCTTAGTGTGAAGCTAGGTGAACCAACTCTTGTTCCACCAGCTGAAGAAACAAAGAAGGGTTTGTATTTCCTATCTAACCTTGACCAGAACATTGCAGTGATTGTGAGAACTGTTTATTGCTTCAAAACTGCTGAGAGGGGGAATGAGAAGGCTGTGGAAGTGATCAAGAATGCACTGAAGAAGGTTCTTGTCCACTATTACCCTCTTGCTGGGAGACTCACTATAAGCTCAGAGGGTAAACTCATAGTGGATTGCACAGGGGAAGGTGCCTTGTTTGTGGAGGCTCAAGCAAACTGTTCAATGGAAGAGATTGGTGACATCACAAAACCAGACCCTGGTACTCTTGGTAAGCTGGTTTATGATATTCCTGGAGCAAAACACATTCTTCAGATGCCTCCTTTAGTTGCTCAGGTAAGTTTTATCATTGTCCTTCAGGAGTTACTTTGTTTTTGGTACATAATTCTTAATTGTTTTATTATAACAATTTATCAAGTTCTTGGTAGGATTTATAAATGGAAAAATATGACTATTTTGAATGTCTCATATAAAAGTTAGCAGCACATTTGTTTGACAAAATTTAAGGATGCTAGTGTTTGTGACTAAAATTGGTTTAGTTTCTGAATTTTTATCAGTAGCACTATATCTTTTCTTTTCATGCTAACCTTATCCATTCTGCAAATACCGGAGCTTCTATTTCTGATATAATGACAGTAAAAATCCGTGTCAGAACTTTAACAACACAACATCTCTTAATTATGCGTCCTTTCCCATGTACTTGTGAATGCATTCATTCTCACCAAGAAAATGATTCAGAAAATGGTCCCACACTTCTCACAAGGTATTGCAGTTCTGAAAGTGTGAACTCTATAATCCAGGTGACAAAGTTCAAATGTGGAGGCTTTGCTCTTGGGCTGTGCATGAACCACTGCATGTTTGATGGCATTGGTGCAATGGAGTTTGTGAACTCTTGGGGACAAGTGGCCAGAGACTTGCCACTTTCAATCCCTCCAGTGCTTGATAGAAGCATACTAAAGGCAAGAAACCCACCAAAGATAGAGCACCTGCATCAAGAATTTGCTGACATAGAAGACAAATCAAACACTGCTACTTTATACGAAGATGAAATGGTTTACAGGTCCTTCTGTTTTGACCCTGAGAAGCTAAAGGAGCTGAAGAAGAAAGCAATGCAAGATGGGGCTCTTGATGCATGCACAACATTTGAAGTTCTCTCAGCGTTTGTGTGGATAGCAAGAACCAAGGCACTGAAAATGCTACCTGAGCAACAAACAAAGCTTCTTTTTGCTGTTGATGGAAGGGCCAAGTTCAACCCTCCTCTTTCAAAAGGGTACTTTGGAAATGGAATTGTGCTGACAAATTCTGTGTGCCAAGCTGGGGAACTAACACAAAAGCCTCTCTCATTTGCTGTGAGACTCATTCAAGATGCTATCAAGATGGTGACAGATAGCTACATGAGATCAGCCATTGATTACTTTGAGGTGACAAGAGCAAGGCCTTCTCTTGCTTGCACTCTTCTCATCACAACTTGGTCTAGACTTTCCTTTCACACCACTGATTTTGGATGGGGAGACCCTGTGCTTTCAGGGCCAGTGTCTCTTCCAGAGAAGGAAGTGATTTTGTTCCTCTCACATGGCCAAGAGCGAAGAAATATAAATGTGCTTCTGGGTTTGCCTTCTACTGTCATGAAGATTTTCCAAGAGTTGATGCAGATATAATTAACAAACTATGTGTTATTATGTCATTGTGTTATTTGTCTTAAGTTATTCTGTTGTTTATGGAAGAAGAAAGTATTTATTGTGCTTATGAATTTATTTGTACCAATCAATAATTGAAACTTTATGTCTTGTTTGTGAATTTAATTTAAATTTATGCTGAAAAGGACACAACCTAAATACTTGAAAGGGACACAACCTAAATGATCTTGTGTTAGTTTAGGATATGGATCTTCCTTGTTTTTCTCCGCCCATATTTCCTGACACACATGGCACGTGTAAGAATTAATTATTTGATTTAATTTATCTTGTATCATAATTTGTTTTACTAATTTGAGATTAAATTTGCGGTTCAACCAAATTAAAATTGCATGATTCAATTCCTCTCACTGCAAGCCCATTCAGCTGAAATTGTTTACGAACTGTGGGCCCCACGATTAGAAAGTTTCATGTGCGCACAATTTGTTTAGTAATAATCAGTGATAATTGAATCAAGCGGCAGCCACCAAGTATGAATCTCCGGATCAAATCAGCCACCGCTTGAACCAAATTACTCCTGCCCATGCTTGATCAATTGCACCGTTAGACAGAATTCAACGAATGTACATAATTAAATTTGTAGTTGGTCACTCAATTAAATTCTTCATAGGGTGATGCAAGCTATTCAATAATTGCAATTCACGTATTCCTAAATATGAGGATAAATATTTAAAAATTCAATCTGTAATTATCTAAATAAAAAGTTTTATTCTAAGTTTATTTAAATGAATTTATATTCAAATTCAAATTTTTAAATTTTAACTCTCCAATTCATTTAAGTACATTTGAATTTGATAAGATAATTTCTAAATTTTGAAAATTTAAAATTAAGTTTTGTATAATATTTTAAAATAAGAACTATTGGATTATGTCACATCCATATAAGATAACACTACTTAGGTTCATACAAGGTTGAGTTAGATTGGACTCAAGTCATTTAAGACTAGACTTGGATAACCAAAAATATGTCAGTAGGCCACATTAAAGTTATGCTAAGCTCAATTAGACCTAAGATACGTTGGATAAGCCAAAACCTTCTCAAGTTAGGCCTAGTCTCAAATAGAGGCACGATCAAGTCAAGCTGGGTTATCCAAACTTAGGCCAATCTTGGTCAAGTTGATCCTAAATCAAATTAGGTGAGCTAAAACAATGTCAAGTTGGTGGAGTTAGAGGTTAAGTAGGGCTAGACCCATGTTAGGCTAAGTAAAGTCGGGTCCAACAGGGATTGAGTTGTGTCCAACCCATATTCAATCAAATCAAGTTGAGTCGACCTACGTCCAGGTTGAGCCAAGTGAGCCATGATCTCGTTCAACCAAGTTGGGGCAAACCCACGTCCAACAAAAGTTAGGCTAAGCCCATGTCAAGTTGATTCTTGCCAAATTTAGGTTAATAACGCTTAAGTGGGATTGAGAGAAATTGGGTCAGGTCATCAAGCCCAATTAAGTTGGGCTTGCATTGGGTCGAGAAGTCGAGTCCCACATCATGTCAGACCCATCTCAAATTGAGTTGATCAACGTTAGGTCGAGTAGAGTCAATTCAGGCTCAAGTCAAGCAAAGTTGTAAGATCCGCGAAATTTAATTAATTAAATAAATAAATAATTAATAAATGCGGGTAGTGGGATCCTTTATGGCATTTAACACTGACATGTATTACGTAGAAAAGTACTAGCTCAAGTGGTAAAGAGTACTTGATTGTGTGAAAGGACTTACTTGGGTTCAAGTCCTATATATGCCATTTATGTGTTATTTAATTTATAATTATTTTAATAATGTGCTAGATCATGATGAGTGATAATATAATTCTAGAATTATAGGAATTATAACGAAACATGAATTGGTTGAATGGTTGTGCATCGATTTGACATTGGCATAGTTATGGATTTGAACCTTGGTAGATCCAAATTAAACTTTCTTTTTGCCAAAATTTTCTTTGGCATGAATGCAAAAGGGCAAAGGAACCCTAGCTGGCCAAGGGGTAGCCAAGAAGGCTGGAAAACAACTCTTAATGATCCTTGAATAGTCATTACCATCACCATTAAGGTGATTTTCTGTTTCCTTGCCATTAACCACCATTAAGACATGGTAATTGGCCAATTAAGAGGAAAAAAGAGAGAGAATTAGAGGTTGTTGTTAGTGAGCACTGTGAGAAGAGAAAATTTAGAGAGTGGATTGTGCTAGCTAAGTGAGAAGGAGGCACGGGGCGTCCATTTTTTATCAAGGAAGAAGCCAAGAACCTTCAAGTTTTAGCAAGGAAATCCAAGTTAGGGAAGCTGGACTACATTCTCTTTATGTTTTTGCATAATTGTATGAATTATAGCATGTATATGTATGATCGTCTCCTTACATTACATGGATTTTATGTTTCTGGAATTTTTCCAGAAACCGCCTAGCGGGCGATGAACTGTCGCCAGGCGACTCATCTCTTTATGCTTGTTTCTGGGTTCCTGAAGAGGAACCGCCTGGTGGCATGATTCTGGCTGCCAGGCGACACATGTTTGATACCCAGATTTTGGGTTTTCTATGAAGGGCTTGGCGATGATGAACACCCGCCAGGTGACGCGAACCAATTTTGGGTTCGATTTTGGTGTTTTGGGCTTTCTAAGCGAGTTTTGATTGATGGAAAGGGTGTCTAATTCATTAACTGATTAAAGGGAAGTGAATAATTGTAAAATCATGATGTGATAAGGGGAAATTGGATCATTGTGGCCCATTCTCATTCTAGGGTTTGAATAATTAGGGATTCTTGGGTTTGGTAATCAATTACAGTGAGAATTGGACTGAGAGTGAAATGTTGTATGTTAATTTAATACTGGAGTGCATGTAATTGTGTTATGATGTGATGAATTGGCCAAATGAGGATGAGGATGATAGTAAGGCATAATTAAGGTAAGTTCATTAACATATAATGGAACTTACATGATGGGTAATTATGCGATGTATCACGGATGAGAGGAGAAGAACTGAAATCAAATCTAAGAGGTTTAAGCCAGTACAATTCGTTATATTGGTGTAGCGCCTAGTGGTATTGTCTTGACCGCTAGGCGATAGCTACACACAAGGGCTACTAGAATGTGTGGCACTTGGCGGTGAGGGTCATCCTGTCAGGCGACACTTGCAGACAGTGGCATTTGAGGCGCTTGGCGCCTGGCGGTACGTGTTCCCTGCCAGGCAGTCTGGAAGCGTGTTACGCCTGGCGACTCCATAGCAGCGTCAAGCCATGTTGCTGTAGCAAAATTTGTTTTGCTTGATTTGGATGTGCGTGGTCTACAAGGCTTTGGCGATATCTTGAAGGTCGGCTTGCTGGTGTTTCTTGAGTTGTGGCTCGGGATAGGGGTTAAGCATGTGGCATTCCTTGAGTTGTGGCTCGGAATGACATCTCTTGAGTTGTGGCTCGGGATGGCGGATGAACACGAGGAACTCTTGAGTTGTGGCTTGGGTTGGCGAGTGTTGCCGGTATGAGTGTGCGTGTTGTGACGCGTACGAATGGGTCTAGTTAGATTGCCCTCCTCAGTATTAAGCTGACGAGTTTGGTAGTCTTGGGACGTTACGAATGTTATTCGTATGGGGAACTCCACCTGGCGTTACGGAGTGTGGTCCGTAGCATGGTTTCCTGCACGTGCTCTACCAGTTGCGGCTGGTAGGTGTGGCAGCAAGACATCTTGAGATATTCATCGGAAGACGTAGAACACAGGTAACATAGTGGTGGCCATGTGAAATAAAATCAAAGAATGGAATTCGTTTGGTGTGCTTGTAATGATATATATGTTTATATATATATATATATATATATATATATATATATATATATATATTTTGTCTAACTGTTAGCTCACCCTATCTGCTTGTGTTTGGCGATGATTGTGTACGCGGTACATAGGAGCAAATGATGTTGCAGGTGGATCTGGTGAGGCATAAAGACAGAGCGTGGGCTAGCTTGGGGGACTTTTCTATGGAGTTGTTTTGTAACACCCCTGGATCCTCTTGGGCTTACCAAGCATCCCACCTGCCACCCTCAAACCGGTTGTGTTAGGTCCGCAGCCCAATACACCCCAACCCATCACCTCTAGCACCAACTTGCAGGTGGGTTGTTCCCAGGGAGGATCGAACCCCAGACTTGAGCTTTACTATGACTAATCTACATAGTTCTTGCTTTTAATTGAGAATTTACTTTGGTTAATAGTGAGAGCGCCAACAAATTAATTGAGAATTTACATTGATTAATTGGCAAATCTACAACAATATCTAATTGAGCAATAATCTTTAGATAACCGATGATGAATCCTATTTTGAAAAGGCAATGGAATCAATCTATTTTTCTTACTATTGTTTTTATTTCTTTTTATCATTTAAATTTTATTTCTTTCTTTGTTATCTTAATCCTCTTATATTTTTTATTTTATTTTATTTGACTAACTCTTTTGTATAGTTTTTTATAAGAGCTAATTTGTTAGAAATCAATTTGGTGTTCGTTGGGAGGCGACCTAAGGTTAACTTTACCCTTTCTATTTTGTTGACTATTTTCTAAACAATACCGGAGTTGTTATAGATAAATAGTATTAATTTGATCGCGTCAACGACAACATTATCAAATTTGGTGTCGTTGTTGGGGAACACAGTTAGAATTTTTATCATTTTAGTTCTTATTTTTTTTATTATTTTGTTTTTATTTTATTTTTGTTTATTACTAACATCTTTTTCTCAATTTTCTTTTTCTAAAATTTATTTTATTTTCTTTAGTTATTTTTATTTTTTAAAAAGCATAATTTTTGTTTGAGGAATTTCGTTGAGAAATTGGTGAAACTAGTTGGGGAACACTTTGGCTAAGGAAAGCTAAGATACTTAAGTTGTGCATTTTGACACACAAGTTCAATAAACCCAATTATCAGAATTGTTAATTAAGACATCCTTTTAAACACAAAATTTCAATTAAATACATATAATTAAACATTAAATGAGTGCATAAATATGAACTCATACAAATAAAACTCCACTCTTGATAGTTGCTCGCTTTGGATAATTTAGTTTAGTTCAAATAATGGAACCATTTTCCAATCTCATTCAATATCTATGATTAAGTACAAAGGTTCCTTATCAATTTAAGAATCAAGCACAAAACTAAATCAAATGGAAAACATAAACATTTGAATATGATTGCATAAATAAGAAGAAAGTACAAAGAAGTCATTATTCCATTCAATTCCAACATAAAGAAGCTTAACTACTCATGATGAGTAGGATATTACTATATAAACCCATTAACAACAGATAGCAAAATGTTTACAATATGGAACTATACCTAATATAGCCTTCTAGCACTCAATGTCTGCAACATTACATCTACCCTTTATTTCAAGAGTCATCCTAGTATGTCCTCTTTAAAACCTTTGCACTCAAAGTTTGCTTGCTCTGCTCAATTGATGGCATTTCCTTGTATGTAGGGTTTCCTTTATGCTAAACCTCTTTACAATGCTCTTAAGAAATTCTTTACCTCCCCTAGAGAATTTCTTTTGGTGTTAAGCCTCTTTTCAAAACCCTCTAGAGCTTATCTAGCTTTAACTTCCTTCATCTAAGGATTTCTTCATTTGTCTAAGTCAAATTGAGCCCAACTCTAAACAAGTTGGGCTCACCTCGGGCCTAGTTAAGCTAGGCTTATCTTAGGCCAAATTAAGTTAGACCTACTTTGGACCGAGTAAGGTCAGACCCACCTCGAGTAGAGTAAGTTTGGGCCCACATAAGCCAAGTCAGTTGACCTCAGCTTTAGGCAACTATAATCAGGCCCACCTCATGCTAAGTTAAGTTTGACCCACCTTTGGTTGAGCCATGTCAAACCCACCTTTGGATGTCACACCCTCCTTTGGAAGAATCATGTTAGACCCACTTTTGGCATAGTCATGTTAGGTCCACCTCTGCTAGAGTCATGTCAGGCCTACCTCCAATAAACTAATGTCAGGCCCACATTCACCTGAGTCAAGTCGGGCCCAAGTCGAGTCAAGTCCACCTTGGTTTGAGTCAAGTTGGGTACTCACCATGCTACGTTGAGCCAAGTCAGCTCATGTCTAAGTTTGAATTTATTCGGACAGGCCAAAGGATCAAAATGAGTCGGCCCGAGACAAAGGCACGTTGAGTTAGCCGGGGTTAAAGAACTGAGTTGACTTGGTCTGGGCCAAAGAATCGAGGTGAGTGAGCCTAAGTTGAAGGTCAAGACAAGTCGGGTAAAATAAAAGTTTACAAAATTATTCAAAACCATAAATAATAAAATCTCTGATAAAGTTTTTCCCCACGTTAGCCCCGCTCCGAGTCTATGCCTCACTAGTACCACCTGCAACATCATCTAACTCCCATGTAACGTAATACACTATCATCGCCAAACACAAGTAGATAGGGTGAGCTATCAGTAACATATAATAATTCAAATATATATAAACATACACTCATCAAAGGATCTCTATCCTTTGATCAAAGCCACATGGCCACCACCATGTTATCCATGATCTACGTCTTTATATGAATACCTAAAGATACCCTTGTTGCCACACCTACAAGCCACAACTTATAGAACACGTGCGGGAACCTGCTACGGACCACACTCTGTAAAGCCAGGTGGAGTTCCCAATACAAACATATTTCCTAGTCCCAAGACTACCAAACTCGTCGACTAACTACCAAGAAGGGAAAGCTTATGGACCCATTCGTACAAGTCACAACTAAAGGATTCCTCATTTTCATCCACCATCCCGAGCCACAACTCAAGAGATTTCATTCCAAGCCACAACTCAAGGAATGCCACATGTTTTCCCTCTATCATGAGCCACAACTCAAGAGATGTCATTCCGATCCACAACTCAAGGAATGCCACATGTTTTCCCTCTATCCCGAGCCACAACTCAAGGGAGACATTTCGAGCCACAACTCAAGGCACACTCCAGCAAGTCGTTCTTTAAGGTATCACCAAAGCCTTGTAGACCACACCCAACCAAAGCAAACAAATCACAAGTCCTGATTCAGCATTATCGGCTAGCATTACTCCAGAGCCGCCAAGCGAAACTCAGTTACAGACCGCCTGACAAAACAACTCTACCACAAGACGCCTCACGCCTCTAGAGCCTCTGATCCTACAACTATTGTCTGGCGAAACAAATCCCGTCGCCTAGCAATTCCAACCTCACCGTCAAACGCTACACCAGTACAGTGAAACTTACTAGTTTTTCTCTATAGTCCAGTTTTCCCAATACATGTGAGTCCTACAACAATATCCCAACATCTATAACAACCTTATATACTATCACAACTACATTCATATACATGTTGGAAGCTTCTCGACTCTAACCCATATCATTACCGAATTTAATCACACAACCATTCCTCTTCAAAAGACTCTAGAACAGTAGAAATTTTGTTTATGTTTTCCCTAATCAGTTCTATACCACACAGTATCTCCCACCTCTAAGTCCCTATATGCATAGTCTCTTGTTTCTCTATGAATGCATCTCCATATTAATCAATGCAATATCTACCTAAGCCATTGAACGTATACCAAACATACTCAGGCTTCCCATTCTAGTAACATTTAGACTTCCCTCTAGCTAATAACTAACCTTTTCTTCTCAATCCATGCTTACAAGTTTCAAGTTTACCCATTTAAATTTCTCATTATATTTATTAACTCTTGTCGCAACCGGGATCGCGATGGATGACGAACCATAAAAGAAAATGGATTTAAAAAGATATTTGGACTCGTCACCATAGTTATTCTGGAAAACTACGGAAAACCATAAAAATAAAACAAGTCTGCGAAAAAACCAGATTTTAGATTCGAGAGTCAGTTACGCGTAGGGAAGATGTTAGCACCCTACAGCGCCCACCCGAGGGCGGTACCTTTAATTAAAAATGCAAAGTCGATGTGATTTTCAAAAATGTTATTTTCCCCCAAAAATAATAAGGCAAAAATGCTAAAAAGAAACAAAAGTATTTTTTTTTTATTTTTTGGGCCTGACAAGGATTGACCTTGGTCCTACGTATTCTCATTAAAAATGAGAAATCAGGGTTATGTAGTTCATTACAAGATATATGGAAAACAAAGAAAATGATTTGATTTTTTTAGAGGTGAACCTGACAAGGACTGGCCTTGCTCCTACGTATCTCACAATGGAGAATCAAGGATCACGTAGTTCTTAAAAGAAATGTTTGTTGGGAAATGTTGATATTTTGTATTTTTAAAATTTTTGTATTTTTTGGTGTTTTTGAGATTATTTGAAAAATGGTGTCACACGACGCGGACGGCCGGACAAACACCACAAGAAAAGAAATTTTTTTTGGGATTTTTAGAAAATAAGTGTCACACGGTGCGAGTGACCGGACAGACACAATAAAGTGAAAGAGAACATTTTTATTTTTTAGATTTTTTTTATTTTTTTTGCAATTTTTGATGATTTTCAAATATATTTGTTTTTGTTTTTGTTTTAAATAAAATAAATAAATAAAAGGATGAAATTATTTAAGAAGGATAAAAGTGGAAAACAAAATATAGGGGTACATGAGTAATTAGTAGGAGGTACATGAAGGTATGAATGGGGATTACCAAAATCTTGCAGTATATTTGAATCACGACTCCTACAGATAAAATGCAGCAAACATAATAATGTCATATTCGTTCATGGCTTTCAAGATTGGAAATGAAACATATCATACCTAACACACCTGCAACATGCTCACTCAAGTATTAGAGGTGCCACACCTCTTGGGGCTCCTTGGCTTGCTGATGGTCTTGAGTCTTTGTTCTCCTTGTTCCAGCTGCTTGTTACTCTTTTCCTCCTTTTTTGCCTTCCCTTCCCCTCTGTTGTCTTATCCTCCTCTTTTTTTTTCTCCTTTTCCAACCGTTTGTAATCCCCTTTTCTTCTCCCCTCCTTTTGAATCCTCGATCCATGGGAACATAAGCCCTCCAACAAAAGGGAGGTTGCCTTGTCATATTATTACTTCCTGCACCTCAGCCACCCTATGATATTAGAGACAGTTTCCATCTTCGTATACAAACTAACTACAACATAGACTGCACAACTAATCATTACCCAAATAAAGAAATGGTAGAATGACGAATGCAAGTAGGGCTTGATGGCGGGTGCAGGCACCTTGACCTCTTTCAAAATCACTTAGACCATTCATTAAACCTTTTTTTATCACTTTTTTTTTTTAAAAAAAACGACTAAATAAAAAGGAATAAGATAAAAATAAGCTAAAATGAAATAAAAGTACACTAAAATATATTAAACCCAAACATAAAATAAAACAAAGCAAAATAAAAACGAAACCAAATAAAAAGAATGAATAAAAAAGAAATGAAATAAGACAAAAAAATAAAATAAAAAAGTTAAAATGGATATAAAAATGATATAAGATAATAACAATAATAATAGTAATAAAATAAAATGAAGTAAAATAAAAACCACAAAATAAAAGTAAAACGAACAAAAACAAAACAAAAACAAGATGAAAATAAAGTTGAAATAAGATAAAAAGTAAAAATTGAAATATATATTTATGCTTAATTAAATATTTATTTTTTTGTATTTTTTTAACTTTCTTCCTAATTATTATCTAGGTAAAAAAAAACTTTTTTTTACCCGGACGAAATTGAGTGTTGACAACTCTCACTTCTCATACCACAAGTCTCTTATGATATTTTCCCTGTATGACCTAAATAATTACCTAGAATCACAATTCCACCTTAATTTGCGTCACCCAAACCTCACTGCACCTACTGCCGCGTTGATGCCTGGCAGCAAACTTGGTACCGTTAGGCAGTGCATTCAAACCTTGATTTCTCCAGAGTTCATCAACACCTGCACGAACCCAAACCCAGAACACCTTACCTTTTACCATTTCTTCTTCAATAGGATAATCTAATCCATTTTTCAACATGTGGCTACATTCAATTCTTACTACTAGATTATCAATCCTCTGTCATCATAATTTCAACTACAATTAACCCCAAATTCACCAAAAAAACCATAAAGCTTCATACCAATTTAGTCCAATTAATTCTGATTACTTGTTATTTCTCACCACATTAGTATCCAACTTTCCATTCTCAAATAATAATATCTTTCCCTTCGATCAAAGTTGCTCAACAACTACCACAACATAAAAAATGAGCAACTTGGCTCGTGTCGCCTAGCGGTTACTCATCACCGCCATGCAGTTCATACAATATCAACAGTTCATGCATTACATGAATGTATAAAAATACAATATAAAACAAACTCAGCTCCCCTAACCTGGATTCCTAGCTTAAAATTGGTAGTTCTTGAGCTTCTTCCTTGATCAAGAATGGCCCCTTTAGTGCTTGCTCAATTCAACTCTCCTTCTTCTCAATTAGAACCATTTATGGTATGGAAACCTCTCCTCTCAGTTCTAACCAACAACAACCTTCAAACCTCTCTCTTTTCCCCTTAATTGCTCCAATTACTAAGCCTTAATGATGGTTAATGGAAAGAAAAACTAAACTCACTTTAATGGTGATTGTAATTGCCATTGCCAGCTAGGGTTTCTGGCCTTTCACATTCATGCCAAAATGAATTTTGGCAAAAAGAAAGTTTAATTTGTCTCTATCAAGGTTCAAACTCACACCCATTCCAATGTCAAGTCAATGCACAACCAATTTAACTAATTCATGTTTCGTGATAATTCCTATAAATTTAGGATTATATTATCACTCATCATGATCAAGCATATTTTTAAAATAATAAACACTTAAAATAACACCCAATTAGCATACATAGGACACAAACCCAATTCCTTTCGACATGACCAAGTACTCTCAACCACTTGAACTAGTACTTTTCCACGTCATACAAGCCAACATTAATTGCCATTAATTACTCGTTTGTTCTCATAATTAAAAAAGAAATGTCTCTAATTTTTATATTAAAAAAATCCACATTCAGTCTTTATATTATATCTACGAAAGATCCATATCTAAAAATATCTACAAAAAATAAAATTATATTGAAAGAAGTTATTTTTAGATATAAAAACTAAAAAATAAAACTATAAAAATTAAATGACTTATTTAATCTTATTAACATATTTTAACCATAATTTGTTATGTTATCTTTCATCGATTTCAATAGGGGTGGGCAAAAAATATAATTATCTTGATCTGATCTACTTTTGCTGTGATCCAATCCATTTTATTTAAAGTCCAATCCATTTAAAATCCATTTTAATGGATCTGAATTTCAATCTAATCTATATTTTATATATTTTATGAATTGGATTCCATTCTCTAAATCAAGATTTTCAAATATGGATAATCCAACTCAAACAAGTTGTGCTCGACAACCTATACGGACTGGGCAGGTCTGACGACCTTGATGGGTCGGGCAGGCTCGGTGACTCGGAAAGGCTGAGTCGGCCCAACGACCTAGATAGGCTAAGTTGACCCGATCCTCAGACAGGTTGAGTCGGCCTGACGACTCGTACAGACCGGGCAGGGTCGACGACCCTAACGGGTCAGGTGGGCTCGATGACCCGACTGTGTGAGGTCAGGTGGCACGAGGAATAGACCTGTCGACCCTGAGCCGACGACAAAAAGTTTAATAATATATTTTAAAAAATAATATATTTTTCATGTTTAAGAAGAAAGTTGATGGGCGGACCTTGACCCATAGGGTTTTTGTATGGTTTTTGGTCTTGTGGACTTCATTAATGGAGGGCTTTTTTGTCCTGTGGGCCTTTTTGACCCTAGTCCACGTAAGGGTTGAGCCAAATTGACAACTCTAACCAAATTTAAAAAAAATCAATTTAAATTTCTTTCACAAAAATTGGATTCTATATTTTGAATTTGATCCAAATATTTGGACTGGATTTAAATTTTGATCCAAATATTTGGATTTTGATTTTAAAATATTCAAACTAATTTTGCTGAAAAAATAGATTTGGATAAAAAATTTAACCAATTATTTAGATATAAAATAGATGTGATTCGAATCATTCAATATTCAATCCGTAAACACCCTAAATTTCAATAAGAACTATCATTCCTTAATTATTGCCATAAATGTAAGAGTGGAATGAAAAGTTAGAAGTATGTTTTGGCATTGTTCTTGATTATCCTTTGTTGATTAGGCTGGTTGCAATTATCTTCCACAGTATAGCAGATTAAAAAGGACCAGAGGGACAATATTTGATAATTACCTGCCATATTCTCTGTACGGAGTTCTGGAGTTAATAGCAAGTTGCATCATGATTGAGGGCCCGTGTATACATATAAATGGACAAAGAACAATTTCTCTATGATATGACACATTGAGGCAAATCTTAAAAGCGATGGAGAACAATTGCTCTATGATATTGAGGCAAATCTTAAAAGTGATGGAGAAGGATCCTGCTAACACTAGGAATTTTGGATTCAGTTGTGTTGCACTTTTGGATATTTTCATAGAATGCTGTTATTAATCAATTGTCTACTAGCAGGTAGCAAGTAGTAATTTGAGGCATAGTTAATAGAGAATTGATGGGTTTTTTATGACTATTAGTCTACAAAACCAAACCAGGAAATGTTAACATTTTTTTTCAGAAAAAAATTGCATATGCAGAAATTGATCTGAACTGAAGATTTGCCCCATTTATTTTGATCCATGTGCTCCTTCTCCCTTCTCTTTTCCAAAGTGTTTATCCATGTGGGAAATATATTATGCATAACAATAACTTGTTTATTCATGGGTTGCTTTCTTGAACAACTTACATGCTCTGTACAATATACATCTACTAGTACATTTTAACAAACCTAATCAACTGCATAAATCAAAAAGGAACTATCTCTCACATCCAAACTCTACTTCCATGATACTCTCTCTAACATGAAAACAGTATTACCAGACAAATAATGCAGTAAAAGAGCTTCAAAAAGAGAACATATGAGTTTTTTTTTTTTTTTATTTTTTTTTTTGTAAATTTGTATGTATACACAAGTGACCAAGCTCTAGGGCTACTTGTGTAAGCTTGTTCTTTTAATTACCACACAAGGTGATGTCCCTCTTGGATGGTCTGAAAGTTAAAGCATTGAAGCTGTATATGCAGAGATTCGCTTTTCTTGCTTTGATAGCAATCACATTAGAAGTGGTTCTGTAGCCAGGAACATTGCAAGCAGAGGATGAGCTACCTATTAAGCTTGCTTGGCATGAAGACACAACTGCAGAATCTTCTGCACATTTCACACCATCCACTGAAGGAATTTCCAGCTTGTACATCCCATACTTGTTCGTAGTTCTGTTAACTGAAAGTGAAATCTGTTCTGCAGTTTTCTCTGAGAGTGCTTTGAACATGCAGTCTACTTTTACCTCAGCACCTGCATGGACATAATTATCAAGAAAAAAGAGTGTAAGATGCACCCCTATTTGAACTCTTTCTGTTTTAGGGAGAGTAATTGTTTTCTCAACACAAAAGGAAAGCAGTTCTTTCTTTCTTTAGTACCAAAAAACATATTTTTGAGTTCATCTTTCAGACAGAATCCAACATATGGAGACACTACTAAACACTAAACATAAACAGCACTTTTGAGGAAGATTCAAGTCATAATTTATCACATTGCAAGAAACTAACCATTTCGTACATTCAAATACTCGTTCATATGCACATTCCAACTTAAAACACTACACACAAAGCATTCTACTAGAGGTTTATTGAGAGTTATCACCTGGCAAAAAGTAGCTGTGTCCGGAAAAGCTGTTGTTGGAGCAGAAATCACAATAAACAAAGCCCATCACACTGATTTGTGAGATGGGGAACCTGGTTTTCCCTGAAAGCTTGGGTTTTGCAGGCTCAACTTCCAAAAACTGAGTGAACAAAGGCAAAAGGAGCAAGAGGGTCATGGGATTCATGGCCAAGTTTGGAAAAAAAAAATGGTGGGAAGCGTCCGAATGTGATCTTTATGAGCAGCAGGAGGTAGAACTTCGGTTTTCTTTCAGAGCATTAGCATTTAGCTGCTAGTAGAAGATGATGAATTCTAGGGGTGTGGATAAAGAGGAGCAGTGGTTAGTGGAGAAGCAACTCCAAGCAAAAAGTTGAAAATAATTTTATCTTTTTTTCACAAGAAACAAAGACATGTGAATGTTGTTTGGCAAGACATGGAGTTCATGAGTAGGAGAGAGAAGTGGTGGTAGATTCTTTTGTTGGAGAAGAACAAGATAGCTTCTATTGGGGAAGTTGAGAAATGGGGTTTCCTTTAAATAGAGATATACCACTCGGGAAAATGCAACCATAGGCACATAAAAAAGGGTTGTGTAGTATCAACGAAGGGTTATAAGTTGTCACGGTTCTCTTTACTTTCTTATACATAAAATGGTACTAACAGTTACAGCACTTAGCAGAGTGGTTTAGATTCTGTCACATGATATTTCTGTTCAATAAAATATCAGTTCTTAATTAAAACCCAAAAGAGAAAAAAACATATTATAAAGAAAAAGGAGACGTAAGATTTTGATGACAGATTTCTCTGGAGAAAATCTCTATTTATTTCCTTTTTGGAAAGTTAATGTATTAAGCATATTATGATGGGTGACTCATTTATTGAGTTGATTAATATGAATAGCAATACCTTGTGAGCATGTGACTATGGCTGACATGACATAAAAGGGTAAGGCATTGAAGAAAAGCGTGAAACATTGGGGAGGGGTAGGAGCATTGATGTCGTTCATGTGAACTTCAGAACAGAGAAAGGGTCAATTCAGAGAATGCATCACTAGGTGAGATTGCAACTACTGGTCCCATGATAAAATTAAATGGTTACACTTACACAGTACAAACCTTGAGTTTTGCAACACTGCAAACAAAACAGTGTTTCCCTCTTTTTTCATAATGGTTTCAATCTTTGTTTGGTTAAACATTAAAAATTGAAAGGGTGGTTGGTTGAGTTGAAAATGAGTTAACCTAAAATATAACTTATTTGCCTACACAAGTCCCTAGTAAGATAATCTCTGTAAATTTATATTGCTTGCGTTAAAAGAAGGATAAGTATGTTGATGAAGTTGATCAACTTCATGACATGATCTGAAGTTGCTTGAAGATTTTGTTGACATTGCATTAAATGTTATATAACTTTAGTGACTAAATGTGGGATTCATTTGTATATAGAAATTTTATATCTATGTTTAAGAAGCATAAGTCATCATAGCTTCTATACAAAATATTAGATCATTTTCAAAAATTATTTAAAAACGTTTTATGAACAAATTATTCGATTGACTCTTGTAATAAGTGATTATTAAAAATTGGATAATGGCTTAATTATCATTTTGGTCCCCTAATTTGTTGGGTTGGTTCATTTTGGTCTCCTTATTATTTTTTGGTTCAATTTGGTCTTCTAATTCTTTAAAATGTTCAATTTGGTCCCTGCCGTTAAGTCAATGTTAACATCGTCTCCGTACATGCCACGTGTCATTTTGTGGAATTTTCAATTTTTTTTATTTTTTTATAAATTTTTCAATTAGTGGTCATGTAAAATTTAGTGTCAGGTCTGCAACAGATTTGGTCACATTGTTGCTCATTGTTATCACCACTTTGACCCTAATTATATTGTTCCCCGTTATACTCCCTACTCTAATATACACCCAACACAACATTATGAACATCATGGACCTTCTTCTTAGACATGTCCTTTATGAAATTCATTGACACCACCCTGTAAACATACCATGCCTCATCCACAACCCCATGCCTATGTTACTCAATTCACCTTCAATTTGTCTATTGCTCAACAATCTCAAAACTTGATCTTTGTTGCATTACAAGCTTTAAATAAAGTCCTAATGGTTCTTGCGTTATGATTGATTATAAGTAGTGGATGTTAGAGGCTTTCCAAGAGTATGCTCAGTGATACACTTACCATATATGCATGAGAGAATTAGAGAAACATTCTCTTGTGAGGCTTTAATTTTGATTTAAGCTGAGTTTTAATTGAATGTTGTTTAACTTAACATGTTTGATGTGTTTTTGACAGCTATGAGGTATGGAAGCTACTTTTGGTGGTTGGTTTGTGAAAAAAATAAGATCAGCTAGTTGGTAGATGATGTTTCAATGCTGTTGAGATGTCTTTAGTTGTTGTTTTCTTGTTTCTTTGCCTAGTAGTGCAAACCTCCAAGTGTAGGGGTGTGTTAAGTGATAAATTAGGCACAATTCTAGTAGTTTGAAGCTCTTCTTTTGGAGGTTTTCTTTTCCTTATTTTTTGTTTTTAGAGTATTTTCATTCTTTCTTCTAAAAATCCTTGTTTTAGTGAACATGTGTTAAAAAGGGTGTTTTTAGAGTGAATTCTAGTTTAAGGGGTTTTGATCTTAAGACTACTTTAGTATCGTGTTGTTTTGACTCTATCTTTGATTTAACCTTCTTGACTTGACTAATTTGAGCTTTAATTGTTTTGTCCAACAAGCTTAAGATGAGATTTAAAGACATGAAGCCTAGAAAGTTGGCAAAGTAAAAGAATAAAAACAGCCAAAAGCAAAGTTTAAAGTGTCAACATCACCAATCCAAGATGGTAGCAAGGATGGACAAAGCATCAAGCTGACTTGCATGGATTCATGGAATGAGTAGCAAGAAGTTAGAGAAGTCAAGAAGAAGTTAAAGAGGAGTTATGTTAGTTACCTAGGAGACCATGTAAGTAGAAATACATTGTATAAATATGTTTTCAGAATTTGTCTTCTAGAAGTCTAAGTTGGTTCATGTATTTATTTTCTTTAAATAGGATATAATAAGTAGAATAAAAACAAAACCAACACACACACACAGACATACACACACGCGCGCGCGCGTGCATAAAACTTAATTCAAAGTTTTAGTTTTAGTTTTTTGGGAGTCTTTGAGGTGTTGTTGCTCGAAGGAGGGAGGGGAACTAGACTACAATGTGAGCAAGTTTGCTAGCCATCCCATAGTGATTGAACTCTTTTCTTGTATTTAGATTTCAGCTTTCAATTCAATGCCAAATTTTCATTTCTCTTCTTTGTTCTTTGTTTGATTTTACTACTTTTGAGTGGATTCTATTTTTCCATTTGTCTTTTATTCAATTTACAATTCATGTTCTGGGTTTTCTGCATTTTACAGATTCTAGTTCTAGTTTTACAAGTTTTAAACCCATTTTTACAGATTTTCGGTGCAACACAAATTTCATGTTATTAATCATTGTTTTTTCTATGATTTGTTGTCTTCTAATTTTATTTAGATATTTTTTTATGTTTCTTGACTTTTTATAATTTTCCTTTATGAATTCTTGCAATTCAAAGATTCAAAAATTTGGTCAAACCCATTTTCAGTTTTGCTATCAAAACTTGGTTCATGATCCTTGATTCATAGATTCCAACTTTTATCTTTTTCTTGATTTGATTTCTACATTCAGGATCAATGTTTCTAGTGGTTCTACACTAGTGGTTCTTAATGAATTCATTGGTATTAAAAGCTTAAAACAATTAATCAACACATGTTCTTCAAGCTTCCACCAAGCAAAAATGTTTCCAATATCAAGCAAGATCTTCAATCAATAGTTGCACACTATGTATTCTAGAGAGAGAGTTTTCAAAATTCGTATTACTATTTTTCACGTTCAAAAATCTCAATTTGTTACTCATCTCTCTTAAAAACCAGCTTATATAGCTTGATCATAAGTGAATTCAACAAGTTGATTTGTCCGTACAATCTGTTGATTTCACTTGACTTAAGTGAAATTAGTCGATTGAATAACAATTCAACTCATTGAATACATTCAAACCAAAACTATATGCAGCAGACATTTTTACCTGTTAAAAACCTAAGATAAAACGACATCTAACCTATGTCATATAGTATACGAATACAATACAACATTCAAGCTTCTTTATCTTCATGTCATTTCCAGATTCAACTAACTAGAAGCTCGATCATCAACAAATATTTATCAATTATTCATCAACCTCATATGATCTCATACACATGCTTCATCAAATTCATACACCAAGGTCACTTGTGCTAACACTCTCCAAATGGTAGGTTGTATATCTCGAAGGATGTTGTGTTTAACGAGTCGACATATTCTTTTCGTGACCTATTTCTCTCTACCTCTCATTCTAATAATTCATCCAAAGTTGAATGTTTAGTTCCTACCACTATTCTTGTTATTTTTCCTAGTGCCAATTTTTCCTTTCATTCTTCTCTTGAAACCCTTGAACCTACTATTGTTGTTCCTAATATTTCTAATTCATCATCTCCTCCTTCTACATGTTCCTTTACATCTTAAGATCTTTTGTCTACTTCATCATCTCAGACTCTAAATTCTCCTCCTAGGACAACCTTAAATGTCTATCTCATGCAAATCAGATCTAAGTCTGGTATTTACATACCTAAAACTCATCATTCTCTTCTTTTGGCACATTGTGAACCAAAAATTATGAAACAATCTCTAGTTGATTCTCAATGGTTGGCTGTCATGAGACAAGAATTTGAGACTTTTATTGCTAATAAAAGCTGGAATCTTTTTTTGCTTCCCGGTGTAGACATGCAGTTGGTTGTAAATGGGTATTTCGGATTAAAGAGAATGTCAACGGTTTTGCCAACAAGTATAAAGCCCAATTAATGACTATGGGATTTAATCAAGATGTTAGTTGTGATTTTAATGAGACTTTTTCTTTTGTTAACCTCTTTACCTTCCACTTGGTAATTACTCTTGCTCTAACAAATAAATGGGAATTGAATTACTTGATGTTAATAATGATTTCCTAAATGGTTATCTTCAAGAAATTATCTATATGACCTAACCACCAAGATTTGAAGTCGTTGATAAATCTCTGGTGTGCACATTACATGAAGCCATTTATGGCCTCAAGCAAGCTTGGAGTCAATGATTTCATAGGCTTGAGAATACCATTCTTCAACTTAGGTTTGCTGGCAATAAATGTGATCCCTCCCTATTTGTGTATGTTGCAAACAAGCACATTGTATCTATCTTGGTTTATGTAAATGATGTAATCGTTATTGGCAATTCTGTTTGTGTGGTACAAATACTCATTTCTTATCTTCTCTCTAATTTTCTCTCAAACAATTGGGAAAATTAGACTATTTTCTTAGTATCGAAATAAAATAAATGCTTGGTGGTTCTCTTCTTTTAACCCAAAGAAGAGGTCTCTTACAAAAGACCAAGCTCATTACAAACTTAGTTTGTTTCTTCTCCCATGATAGCTCATTACAAACTTACTAAAGCTGGTTCAAACCATTTTCATGATCCTTCCCTTTATAGATCAATTGTGGATGCTTTCAATATGTTATCGTTATTTGACCAGAGCTGAGTTATGTTGTGAATAAAGTGTTTTAATTTTATGCTTCTTCTTTGGATTCTCATTGGCTGGTAGTTAAGCGTATCTTGCGATACTTGAAATGCTCACTTCATTATTGTTTATGTCTTCAACCGGCTTCTTCTTCACAATCCTTTTCGATAAAGGCTCTCTATGATTTTTATTAGGCTTTAGACTTAGATGATAAACATTCTACTTCAGGTGCTGCCATTTATTTTGACACAAAATATTATTTCTTGGTGGTCAAAGAAATAACATGTTATTGTTACATCCTCGACTAAAGTTGAATTTCATTGTTTGGCTAGTGTTGTTGCTAAAATAACCTAAATACAAACGTTGCTCACTAAATTATCAGTTTATTCTCTTGTTCCAACTCTATTGTGACAACCAAAGTACAAGGGTAGTCACTAACAATCACTACAAGAAAACATCTAAATACTAATCAATTTTAGTGATCAATAATAATTAGTAACTATAGTGACCAATTTGGATACCAATTTACAAAACTAAAAGTTATTGGTTACTAAAATAGTCACTATTATGAATAAAAAGTTATAATTGGTTACTAAAATTGGTCTTTAAAATTAGTTACCATGGTTTTAGCTACCAAAGGAAATTGGTCACTAAAAGTTAGCTACCTAAGTTTTGACTACTAAAATGAGTTAGTTTATAAATTAGTCTCTAATTAATTAGTGACCAATTTAATGACAAATTCTGGTTTTTTATTTATAATTAGTGATTAATTATACTTTTTTATTTATAATAATGACTATTTTAGTAACCAATAATTTTTAATTTTTTAAATTAGTATCTAAATTGGTCACTATCGTGACTAACGATCTTTTGTTTCTAAAATTAGTTTCTTGTTATTCATTCATGCAGAAAACATATGAAAATTTATATTTTTTGTTCAAGAAAAATGTTTTATCCAAGAAACCTCGTGTTTATCATTATTCCGACGGTCGATCAATGGACAAATGCTCTTATAAAATTGTATTGGTATAGGTCAGAGTTCGAAATCTGAGCTGTATAAGTTGTTAAGGGTCTGAGCTCGAGATCCGACTTGTGTAGCCAAAGGTCCAAAGGTTTAGTATGGTGTACTGGTATAGATCTGAGTTCGGAATCCGACCTGTATAAGTTGTTAAGGGTTCGAGCTCGGGATCCGACTTGTGTAGCCAAAGGCCTAAAAGTTTAGTATGGAGAATTTTAATTTGGCCCATTAGGCCCAATGTATGGATACTAAACTCCACCACGAAAGAGGGCACACCCAATAGGAGGAAAATAGGCCTAGATATCAGGAACTAGTCCGCGAATATAGACACGAATCTGAAAACGTGGCAGGGAGAACGACTTGGCAAGATATACGGGAAAGTTATGCAAGTCAACGCGGGAGGATAGGTCAGGCCTTACTTACTAATTGGAATGTCAGTAAAATAGAGGAAAAAGACTATAAAAACAGTCCTATTGTGACTAAGAAAGGAGGCAAAATAGAGATCAGAGAGAGTAATTTCCAGTCAAGTTCATTTCTTGGCTTTTTTCCCTTATAGGCATTTCAGTTGGGTTTATTACGGAAGTAGGCATATTTTTAAAAAATTACCAATATGGGCAAAACGTGTGGGGGCTGAACATTTTCATATGAAGAAATCGTCATGCCCCCAAACGTTTTTTGGTCAATTATAGTCAGAGGGCGAAATCGTGTGGGGTGCACTATTTTTAAAAAAAATCGTTGTGGGGGGACATGTTTTTACATGAAATCGTTCAGGGGGTAACATTTTTCATGCAGTAATTGATTACCCTATGATGTAATTGATTACTGCATGCGTTGCAGTGTTCTGGATCTAATGTAATCGATTACGGACGAACTGTAATCGATTACATGCATAATGCATTATTTTTGGGTTAAATGTAATTGATTACAAAGGTATTGTAATCGATTACAGTCCCAATTTTTAAAAAAAAAAAGTTGATTAAATTTGAATTGGATACAAAGGCAAGCATAATAATTTGTAATGATTTTATAGAGTTTTTTGGTCCATCAAAGAATAAAGTATTTGAAATTATAGTGGATGAACGCATAAGAAATGTTATTTTCATAAAAATTGTCTTAATTTTGACATTGAAGAAAGAAGAAAAAAGCATTGACAAGTAAATTAATTGAAATTAAAAATGTACAAATTATTGGCGAAATGGACATTGTCCCCTATGATGACCCTCAGTGGGACAATAAAAGCATTTTTTTGGTTTATCCGTAATGGGTTGATCCATTTCGTTATGGATCCTAGTCGTTGTAGGTCGTCCGGATTGTGCCTAGTTTGTGGGTTCGGATTGAAATTAAGACCTGTATATGTTGACCAATAGTCTCCATTTCGTAGTGGGTGAAATTGGACTTGATAAGCCTTATTTATGTAATCAAGGCTGTAAACTTGATCGATAAAATTTGTAAGTGGCATATGACCAAAAGAACTAACAGCTATGACGTGATGACAGGGTAGTCAACTAGCTTGGAAGTGACCACAATCACACCACCAATCATTTAATCTGACAGTGAATCAGATTGGTTTTGGCCGATATTGATGGGGGTTCGATATCTCTTGCACCTCGAATTCAGAATTATCTTGATCGTAGCGTTGAACATGACAATATGCGGATTTCTGGTGATTTTGTTGGAGCAAGGCAGTGACGTCTTCTGGATATTGACACCAGCTCTTAACATAGAGTCTGCCTTTAAGCCACGTTCAACAAACCAAGCATTTATGTTTTGAAATGTAATTTTCAATAGTGCACAGATAGATAATGATCGAGCCCCCTTAAGCATAGAGTTCATGTACTTCACCAAGTTTGTAGTCATGTGGGTGTACCTCCGCCCCCCATCATAAGCCTGAGACCACTTATGTAAGGTGATTTTATCAATCTAAGCTACTGCTTGTGGGAATTGGGACCTCATAGCTGAAATTTTTGCTTGCACGGTAGGTTGTTTGACTTCGTAAGTTGTGAAAAAGAAAAATATAATTAAATGAAATAATATTTTGTTTGAAGGAAATATTTTGTGCATGTGGAATGTAAAGTTAGGAAAATGTCATACCCAAGTTAATGAATTGTTTCTTGAGATCTGCATTTTTGAAGCGGTTGTTGAAGTTGGACCCAGATGACGTATGCAATAGACAAAGTGAAGATTGTATGATTCCAAGTCAACTTCTTTCGATCATAGGGCTGACAAAATTCCATTGCCTCTATCAATAATTAGGCATAGATTTGGTTGAGGAGTTACATGCTCTCGTAGTAGTTGAAAAAACCAAATCAATGTCTCTTTTGTCGCACCTACTATTGTAAATGTCAAAGGAAATATGTTTCTATTTCCATCCTGAGCAATTGTAGTTAGCAAGGTGGCATGATATCTGCCTGTTAAAAATGTTCCATCGACTTGAACAACAGGTTTACAATACTTAAAACCTTCAATGCATGGTCCAAATGCCCAGAAGCAACGTTCCATAATGTATGTGGATGTCTCATCCTCACCATCAACATTAATTGGAGGATCGGAAAGTTGGAAAATTGTCCCAGGATTAGTTTGTTGGGCAGCTTGTAACCATCTGGGAACTTAATTATAAGTTTGGTCTTAATCACCATACTCCATGGTAATTGCTTTTTCCTTCACTATCCATGCTCTTCTATATGTGACCGTATATCCGTAACGACTTTTTATGTTTGCTACCAAGCTTTTGATGCGAATGCTTGGATTTGTTCGGACCAAATGAAAAAAAATGGAAGCAATTTGGGTGGAATCCAGATTGCAGTGATCCTGTGAAATTAATGTAGAGAAACATGTATGTGTACCATCAATGGACTTGATTTCCCAATGATGTCTGATTTTACTGTAACTAGCCCTCAAACGTCATTGACATCCATTGTTGTAATGGATGCATCGTGCAACGTAAAGATGAGGTTTCGATTCTACCACATTGAAGTTGTATCCATTGGTGATGTGATAATGTTTTATGGCAGACATTGTTGTCTCTTTTGAATCGAATTGCATTCGTTCCTATAGTTCGACTTCCCCATATGGATTGTAATCCATAGTAGGAACCAGAACAATTTCTTGATCGTCTACATTGTCTTCATAAAAATCATCGGAAGTAAACTCTTTGACGATGTTTGGAATGACAGGTTCGTCTTCGATTGGATTAGACAAAAAAGATCCTCTATAATTCCATGAACTCATTATGAACACGTTGGTATGCAAATATATTTTAAGAGATTTGAGATGTCAAGCTTGGTATGTAGGGAAATATTGATAGAAGAACAAATGGTGGTGTGATTGTATATATAAACACTTGAAAGTGGTTGGCATAACATTATTTACCAAATGCGTTTCAGTTTCCAGAATCGAAAGGAATGGGTTGGGGTGCGAAAAGAAAAAAAAGGAACTAAAGAAAACGTGCACCCCCAAAACGTTTTCATATAGAAAACGTGCATCCCCCAACATTTTCTATTTAGAAAACGTGCACCACCCCCCCTCCCCCGACATTTTCTTTTTAGAAAACATGCACCCCCAACGTTTTCTATTTAGAAAATGTCACCCCCTATACACTTTCCACTATGAAAACGTCACCCCCATACACTTTCAATTAAAAAACGTGCTCCCCCATGACGTTTTTTCTTACACTTTTATTTTGCAACACTTGAACGTGATTCCTGAACGTCTGTTGCACCTGCAAGCTGCCATATTACTATTCCAAATTCATGCTTCTGCACAATGCTATTCACAATAATTCACGCTTCTGCACAATACTATTCACAATAATGCATGTTTTTCCGTTCTCTCATTCACCTGCAACATTGAAAATTGGTGTGAGAATCTTTCAGAAGACCATTATTATTCAAGAGAAAGGCGTGTGTGGTGAATAGAAGAAGTCATGTGGTAGTGTGCATGCGGGGTATACTTGTTGGCCTCTTGGCAAGCGTACCAAAAGTCAACTGTAGTATAATGATTTAAAGTAGGAGTGTCGAACCCACGAGGAACGGATTCAGTGAAAATTAATAATTATCTCAATCAGCATATATATGCAGAAATTTTAATTCGATGAATTATCAGCAGTTAAACTAAATTGCATAAATAAAATATAGTAAAACAGAAAATTAGTTAAAAGATCAATAAAAGAAACTGGGATTGAATTTCATCTATTTCCCTTGTCTGTAATCTGGATGAATATAATATATAACATCTAAAAATACCAATATTGATGCACACTCAAAAAAACATTTATACCGATCCCTCGCGTATAAAATTCATAAGATTAGTTCCCTGAATATTGATTCCTCACATATTCAACAAACTATCCAGCATTACGGTCGAGTGTTAAAAGCAATTGATATATTGAGATCTATTCCTAGCATCACAGTATATCAAGTATCATTGTTCAAATCAGATTTTCAGAAATACTTTCCAGTCAGATCTAAAAATCAAAATCAAAACATCTATTGATCAGATAGAAGTAAGCATTAAGAGCAGAACAATAATACCAATACTGAGTAAAACAGAAATGCTATATATAAATATCACCAGATTACATCCAAGTTCGAGTAGATTACATTCAATCCCAAGGAAAGAGATTAGCCACTCATGGTAGCTATCAAAATCCTAAGAGCTAAAGAAGAAGAAGAAAATATGAACTCTGTAGCTCGTGGTCACAGCTCCAACAATTCTGCAGTTTTTCTCCCCAAAATCTCCAACTGAAAAATCACTTTCTGATGCACGGAGAATATATACCCACGAAGTCTCGCTCAAGCTACCTAAGTCTCGCTTGAGCGAGACAACATTCTTCATCCCAAAGAAAGCCTCTCGCTTGGGCGAGATGTGCTGAAGCCAACATCTCGCTTAGGCGAGCAAGAATACTTCAAGCTGAAGAAAGGATCTCGCTTAGGCGAGATTGGCAACATCTGAGCTCGCCTGGGCGAGAATGGCGGCAAGAGAGGGTCTCCAGTCTCGCTTAAGCGAGAGTCTGCGTCGCTTAAGCGAGAATGGCGGCAATTGCTTTAGCTTAAGCGAGAATGCTTTGGTTTGAGAGACCTTGACAGCATTCCTTCCCTATTTTCTCTGTTTCTTGCTTTCTCCTTCACTCTTCTTGAGTTCTCTTTAATCTTTCCTAAAAAACACACAAAATAGGATCAAATGATTTCTTTAAATCAAAACTTGGAAGCATGTGATTGAAACTTAGATTTAGGGAGAATCAATATGAAATGAACATCCATTAAAAGCATAAGTGCCAGATTTTGTTATGAATCTTTACTGAATTTTGGCACTTATCAGGTATAGTACAATAGGTTGTCATTAGTGAGACAAGTCATTTGTTACGTGAGAGAAAGAGAGAAAAAAAAAAGGGAAGGCATGTGAATGAATAGTATGTTGTTGTAGTTTAAATAGGCATGTTAGGTGCAACACTTATTTCACATCACAAAAGACTTCATAGCTTTGCCTTTGTAGTTGGAATTGCAGTGTATCAAAAATAAGTTCTCATCCGTCAATCTCACAGGTTCGGTCAATTTTATGAAATTATTTTTGTGTACGTTTTCTTATTCATTAAGTTTAAATCATATTCTTGTAATCTTTTCATATTCTTTTACGTAGTTTATTATGGCTCAGAACAATAATCTGTCAGCAAACTTTTCAGTATTGCATCATCAAGACGACCACATCACGAACCAGATTTGGGAAGGAAACGAGAGAGTGCTCCGACCACGACGCCATTCTATCTGGATTTTAAAACATACAAATCTTATTGACCCTAGGGTCAGAATGTTAATTGATCAAGCTGGTTTTGGTCACGTTTTGAAAGTGAGTAATATGGAGATTAACCACCTCATGATAATAGCACTATGCGAAAGGTGGAGGATTGAAACTCACCTTCCACATGCCACTAGGAGAAACAACTGTTACCCTTAAGGATGTTTCACTACAATTGAGGGTGCCAATTGATGGTGAACCTGCTGCAATTGTGTTAAGATTTATTGGAGGACATTCCACCAGAAAATATGATCACAGGGAACCGGATAAAGCTATCATGGCTAAATACTAGATTCCGAGAAATTACCAGATGACGCAAACCTAGCAACAATTGGACAGTATGCACGAGCACACATCCTCATACTGATTGGCAGCATGTTAATGCCAGATACATCAGCCAGTCTCGTTCATTTTATGTTCTTGCCATTGTTAAGAGAATTGGATCATGTTTCAAATTTTAGTTGGAGATCCGTAGTGTTGGCATGTCTGTATCGTGCATTGGTTCACAACACAAAATTCCAACAAGACAACATTGGTGGATGCATGTTATTGCTGCAGTGTTGGGCGTGGGAGAGATTCACATGTATCTCTCCAGAAATATAACCAGTCACAGATGACGAGATTGTGGCTGGTCTTGCGTTCCCCTTAAGTGTGAGGTGGTGTCGGCAAACACATTCCGTCTTCCATGACCAAACAACTGTGATCGAGTTTCGAAAAAAATTTGATCATATTCAACCAAAACAGGTTCATTATCACTAGTGCTCTACTAATTTGTTTGTTCAAATTCCCTTTGTTTTTTTTATGTTTAATATTAACCTTAATTTTTGCAATTCTTATGGACACCATATCGACAACCCCATGTTAGTCACATGATCATCATAAATGTTTCTCTCATAAGTCGGGCATTGGTTCCTCTTATCTGTTTTGCAACTATTGAATTCCACCAAGTCGACCGGTAGTCAGACAATTTGGTTGGCGACAGAGTATCCCAGCCGACCCGATGAACCTGGATGAGGTTCACCGAATTGATCTCCGAGGAAGAGGAGAAATTAATTGGAGGCAATATCATCATCGGTTTATAATACTATGGAAATAATCGTCATAATTCCATTGTTCAGGGCGAACCTTTCACTAAAAGTGGCCATCTGCGTGATAACTCTCCCTACATGCAATGGTACATAAATCATACCATCCGTTATATCTCGCCTATTGAATTTTTATTATTATTGATTTTCAAACATGTCAATTCATTATTAATTTTCTTTTAGTATGACATGCCTGAGCAATATCAAAATCCGCTTTCACATCAGTAACTTCGTACGGAGAGACTCTTTTTTGGCCTTCTTCACTCACAAAATCTAACTCCAGGTTATGGGAATTGGGATCAAAGAATGCAACCTCCACCGTCATCTCAACAGGTCCCGACTTCATATGGTTTTTTCCCACCGCCATCAACCTTTGGAGCGGGTCCATCCCAATATTATGGTGGTTCATCTGCCCCACAATTTTCCAGCTATGGCGATGTTCCATCACAAATGTTTGGGACACCATCACTGACTCCACCATCCGCATACTGAGGCCCATCATCTTCACAATAATATTACAGACCAGAAATTCCATTTCATGTTTCAAAAGAAGGTTCTCAATCTGTGGAAGTGGAAGATACTGATAACGAAAGTGAGTCACCCCCTCCTCCCCCACAACCCGAGAGACGACCGCGACGACCCGCACAAAGGCCACCATGCGACACAGGCAGCCATCGTTGAATAATGTTATTGTGAAATAAAATTATGAGATTATGGGACAATATTCTACTATGCGTTTGTACTATTTAAATATGACAACTTGATATGTACGTAATCAATTGAAGCTCAATAATATTTTTTTTTCTTTTCACTCAATAATGGTGTCATTATGCTTATAAATACCACCTTCCTACACTACAGGAAATGAAAATATTCAAGTGTCAAACACATTCATTCCTTGCCATCTCCATTTATCTTTTCTTTCTTAATTCAAAACCCTAACATGGAACATTTTTCCCCTGAAATGTTTGGCATCACAGAGTCTCAGGATTTCACCAATTCTTACATAGCGACCTTATACACAAATAAGGAAATGAAACTCTGTGAGGATGGAGTCAAGTTCATATGTCAGAGTCCTCAGATATTTCGCATTCCATACAACTGCACATACAACACGTTGAAACAAAGAGTTTGTGCAGCCATTCCATGCCCATCAAACACATCCATAAACAACCTATACTTCAGACGACCCACCATCACTTCTGAAGGAAATATTATGTATGACACATTTGAATTAAAAACAGATGAACATGTTTTTCCAATGTTGCAATGTAAGTCGTCTTTCCCTTTGAACACAATGATTTAATTGTATGTCACGTTCACAAGATCACCTGAAGAAATCCTTTCTCTTTTAATTACAAACACCCCATCATCATCATCCTCAAACTCTGTCCCAACTTCACCAACTATTATTTATTATGGTGGACCTTTAAGTGGTGCTGGTATCACAGAGAGTCCATCTGGTTTTAGTCTTGAGTTTAGTTTGGATGCCACGAAAACTTTTTCCATCAGACATGATTGCACCTACAATGAATTCTTACAAACCATAACTCAATTAGTCGAGTGTGGTGATCACAGAATTGTCAAACAAATTGACTATCATCGCCCTACAACAATACGCAACAGGCGACTAGTGCATGACACCGCGGAAATCAAATGTGACTTTGACGTGTCACAGATGATCAGTCGTTTGAACCATGTACAAAGTCTAGACCAATCTGTCAAAAAACCACATATCTCTTTTTATATCGAGCTTTTCATCCAAACTAGAGACATCAGACCACCAACACCTGCCAAAGAATAAGAAGATATCAATTCTGCATGGTTTGTAGATCACCGGGGGAGAACAAGATATAGATGGTTGCCGTAATTCATTTAATTTATTTTCTTTGCTTTTCATTTTAAGTTATGTGCAAGTTGTTAATCATTTTATTTTTCTTTAATTAGTACAATATTTTTAACTTTTTCATTAAGGGACCCATTTAATGGAGTACAAATGGTTTGAAAAAAAATATGTTATGCTGTAATCAATTATATGGACCATGTTATCCATGACCACAATTGTTTTGGTGCAAAAACACATATTGTAATCGATTACCTTCATAGTGTAATTGATTACAATCATCAATTTTTGTAATCTGATGCGAAAGTAATCGATTATAGATTAAGTTAATCGATTACAACTTACCTTAATCGATTAAATAATACCCATAATCGATTAACGCGTGGTCCTACAACAAAATTGTAACTCGTAATTGATTACACAAAGTCTGTAATCGATTAACGTACTAATAGGAGCTCTTGGAAAATTATTTTTAACTTGGTAATCGATTACATAAGCCCTGTAATCGATTAACAGGAGGTTTTGGGAAAAACAATTTCACGCTGTAATCGATTACAATCGATTACATTAACCTTGTAATCAATTACAGCTCGTCTTCCACTATAAAAACAACATTTTCTCTCTCCACCGTTGCACACCACAAACACCCCTCGCGCCCCCACTGCCTCCACCGTTTTTCACCATTGTTCCTTCATTTCTTAACCAAATCAACTCCCGTTCGTTGCAATCTTTCTGATTTTCAATTCTCCACAAAACCCACAGATTAAAATCGTCGAAAACACTAAAAAATGGTTGAATCTTCAAGAAAATGCACGACTCAAACTGGTGCCCGCCACCGCCGTGGTGCCGCCGCTAACGAACTTGATGAAATGATTGCACCCTCACAGCCACAAAGACTTTTCTCTTCCGTAGCACAATAAGAAAGGTATACTTAAAAATTTTCCGGCAGAGATATTGTTGAACCAAGATATCCTGATGATTTTATTGTCGAGCAAAACTTTGAGTTCTATGATATACTGCACAATTTGGGATTATTACCTTTTTTGACTAATTGTCAATGTTATTATCCGGAATTAGTTAGAGTCTTTTATTCTAACTTGCAAATTAATGATGAAAGGGTTATTATTAGTGAAGTTAAGCATGTAAAGATTAGAATGGATATAAATATGTTTTATCGTATAACCCAATTGGGGACTCAAGGTGTCTGTTTTGAGAGAAACATGGTGGAGGAATAGAGAGATGATTATTCTAGTCACAATGCAAAATTAATGATTTGTCGTGACAATGAAAATATTGGAGGAAGAATACTGGCAGGTCAAATGAAAGTGGAAACACGTATCCTGCACTACATCCTATGTCGATGTTTGGTGCCCCGATCAACTAACCTTCCCCAAGCTACTGAAGAATACATTATCTTAATGTGGGCAATGCTGACCGGAAGGGAGCTTAACTAGGGTCATCTGGTTAGATATTGCATGAAAAAGACATTAAGAGACCATGCCCCTTTACCATATGCAAACCACATTACTGATATTTTAATTAAGTTTAATGTTCCTCTAGAAGATGAACCATTTGAGGAGGTTAATTAGAGAATAGGTCCAATTGGTGTAAGATCCGCATAATTTAATTAATTAATTAAATAATTAATTAATAAATGTGGGTAGGTAGCGTATTTATGACATTAAATTTTGATGGGTTTGACGTGGAAAAGTACCAGCTCAAATGATTGAGAGTACTTAATTGTGTGAAAGAACTTGGGTTTAAGTCCTATGTATACCATTATGTGTTGTTTGTTTTATAATTAATTTCAATAATATGTTGAGCGTGAGGAGTGATAATATAACTCTATATTTATAGGAATTATCACTAAACATAAATTGGTTGAGTGGTTGTGCATTTGGTTGAAAATAGGCATGGTCATGGGTTTGAACCTTAGTAACCCAAATTTAACTCTCTTTTTGCTAATAATTGGTGTGTCTTGAATTTGAAAGGGCATAGAAAACCCTAACAGAGGGCTCTATGAGAGGACTGAAAAACCATTAAATCATGGGCATTGAATAGCAGTTAAACCATTATTAAGTTAAAATTCGTTTTGGCACTTAAACCAACCTTTAAGGCACCTATAAAAGGCTGAATTTGGGTAAGAAAAGGGTTTTCTGCAGTGTGATTATTTTTACCTTTAGAGGAGAGCGAATTTGACAGGGTATTGGGGCAATTGGGGGCTGGCTTGGGAAAGGATCAAAGAGAGAGCATTGGTACTCCAGGGAAGACGCGTAATTCAAATTATAAGCGCAGGAAATTTTAGGTTAGGGGAGCTGAACCAAATTTTAGTAATTGTTGTTTTATGTGCATGATTTGATGTGTGTTTGCCATGAAAAATTCGTGCTAATGTATGGTCTGAATTTGGGGTTGGGGGTTTTGATATTGATGAACGAAATTTTACCAAATTGCATGACTAAGAGGGGTTTTTGCACTATACATGCTACTATTGGTTCAGACATAGATTTTGGGAACTACTTGGGGTCTAAATTTGTGTTCACATGTTGGTTTACTACGTTCAATTGTTTAGCATGGATTAGAGTATGGTTTGGACCTTGTTGTAGTGGTTGCGTGCGTAACTCTGTGTAGAACTTTGCAATTCTCGCTCGGGTGAGCTAGGCTCGCCTAGGCGAGATTAGCAGAGAATTAGGACTGATACTGCTCGCTCATCTCGCTCGGGCGGAGAGTGACATTTTTGGGCGACTAGTTGTCTCGCTTAGGTGAGCGTCCCTCGCCCAAGCGAGAACTCGAGAGTTTGGGTGTTTGTTTGCATGTTCCGCTCAGGCGCGAAACCTTAGTTTGTTTGGGCGAAAGCTTGTCTCGCTCAGGCGAGAGCTCTTCACCTAAGCGAGGAATCGAGGTTTGGTTGGTGGTTTGTGTAACTCGCCGCCTAGGCGAGGTACGTAGTTCTGGGCGAGTGAGGGTCTCGCTCAAGCGAGAATGAGCTCGCTTAAGCGAGACTTCATAGGCTACAGAGGTTCTAGAGGCTCGCCCAAGCTAGTGGGTCTTGCTTAAGCGAGATAGGCTGGACTGGTTGAACAAAGGCTTTTAGCCTAAGCGAGCGAGGGTGTTGTGGTGCATTCAAGGCATGTGTTACTGTTGTATTAATGGGATGAGATGGAATTTGTAAGGCGTGGTCTATAAGGCTTCTAAGATATCTCAATAGTGGGCTTGCTGGTGTTCCTAGGGTTGTGGCCCAGAACGTATCCTTGGGTTGTGGCCTAGGATAGGGGTTAAGCACATGACATTCTATGGGTTGTGGCCCATAATGACTTCCCTTGAGTTGTGGCTCGGGATAGCGGATGGACACGAGGAACCTTTGAGTTGTGACTCAGGTTGGCAAGTGTTGCCGGTGTGAGTGTGTTGGTTGTGGCCAGTACGGATGGGTCCAGATGGATTGCCCTCCTCAATGATTCATTGACGAGTTTGGTAGTCCTGGGACGTTACAGACTATGTTCGTATTTGGGAACTCTACCTGGCGTTACGGTGTGTGATCCGTAGCATGGTTCCCGCACGTGCTCTATCGGTTGTGGCCGATAGGTGTGGCAGCAAGACGCCTTGAGATATTCACTAGAAGGTGTAGAACACGAATAGCATGGTTGTGGCCATGTGGATGAGCTGGAACGAGTCTCCTTGATGTGCATTGATACTACATGGTTGTGGTCATGTGGAAGGAAGGAAACGAGTCTTCCTTGGTGTGTATTGGTATTACATGGTTGTGGCCATGTGATAAATAAGGAAGAGGTTCCTTGGTGGTGAAATGATATTATATATGGTGTTGGCCATGTGAAATAAAAGAAGAGATTTAATTTTGATGTAGTTTATTATATATTATATGGTTGGTGTATATTTATATGTTATCTTTTTAGCTCACCCTATATGCTTGTGTTTGGCAATGATCGTGTATGCGGTACACGTGAGCAAATGATATTGTAGGTGGAGCTGGTGAGGCTTAGCCGCGGAGTGGGGGAAAGCCTGGGAGTTTTATATTATTTTTCTTTGGAATTTCTTGTAAACTCTTATGAGAGACTTTATTATTATGTTTAGTTTTTATGAATTATGAACTATGGTTTTAATTGGAATTAATAAAATGTTATAAATTTTCCCGCGTTTTTGGGAAATGAGGTTTTATTGATTGCGGCTTAATTACTTATCCTTATTTTATTAATTAAATTCGTAATATCCAGCCGGGATGTTACAATTGGTGCCGAAGTTATTCATTCATTTGGTTTTGTAAAAAACCAAAATGGTCAATGGATTCATAAACGTGATATGCAGGATGAACCTATTCATGATGAACGTACACCATCTCCACCGCTTCAGCCTACCCAGGATGCATCTACTGATATGCTTAATGATATTATCCACGAGATCCGCGATCTCCGAGCTTTTGTTAGTTCAAGATTTGACAATATAGATGCTCGGGTTGGTCAACTTGAGGAAGACATGGCTTATGTGCGGCGCCAATTTCCTCCTTCTTAGGTGCATTTGATCTTTTTTTCATTCAAAAACTTTGTATTTGTTTAATGCACTTTCACATTGACACTATTATTTGTTATGTTAGTCCTTTAATTCATTGTAATGTTTTTTTTCCATTATTATCACTGTTTTTTGTTTCATATTCGACTATATGTCATTGTTTTTCTATCCAGTCAAATTTGTGTTAACCTTTTTTTTTCAAAAAATTACGCCTGTGATCGATTACTGTTCGTCCGTAATCGATTACTGTTCGTCCATAATCGATTACATTAGACCCAGAATACTGCAACACATGCAGTAATCGATTACATCATAGGGTAATCGATTACTGCATCAAAAACGTTACCCCCTGCACGATTTCATGTAAAAACGTGTCCCCCACCATATTTTTTTAAAATAGTGCACCCCCACATGATTTCGCCCTCTGACTATATTTGACAAAAAAAACGTTTGGGGACATAACGATTTCTTCGTATGAAAACGTTCAATTCCCACACGTTTTGCTCATATTGGTAATTTTAAAAAAATGTGCCTACTGCCGTAATAAACCCACTGAAATGCCTATAAAGGAAAAAAAAAAAAAAAAAAAAAAAAAAAAATTTTTTTTTTATATTTTTAATTTATAAAAAATATAAATTTAATATTTTAATTATAT
>Ga0214544_1000238_pt1 | contig 90741 bp, 85 predicted proteins | sample CNSS3metaG_FD_160074 | JGI IMG/M metagenome (GOLD analysis project Ga0214544, IMG submission 160074) | Root nodule microbial communities from cowpea collected in UCLA plant growth center, Los Angeles, California, USA - CNSS3 | ecosystem: Host-associated > Plants > Roots > Nodule | place: USA...
AACCACAGGGGCCCAGCTCCTAATATGGCGCCTTCAGGAGAGGTGGCAGAGTGGTTGAATGCACCGCACTCGAAATGCGGCATAGGTGCAAGCCTATCGGGGGTTCGAATCCCTCCCTCTCCGCCATAATAAAACGGCTTCGAGAAAGCCCCGTAAAACCAGGTCTTACTGCACGCCAGAGGTCTCTGGTGTAGCCCCACGGTGTAGCCCCTAGGGTGGCCCCAATTTGCCATGCCCGACGGCCGAAGGCAACGTGAGGAAGTGCGCGGATCTGCGACGAATGACTCGTCCAACCGAGATTTCAACTCGTTCAGCGAGTTCAACGAGGCCGAGGGGGGCGACTTTTGGTTCGCGCTCAACGAAAGCCGCCCCTCGCATGCTTCGCCGGCATCTGGACCAACTGGACATCGGTCCGGAAGGCAAAGGAAGGCGAGACGGTCAAACGATCTCTCTGGTTTCTTGACGACCGAGGCCAACGCCGAAGTTTTCGCCATCCACCCGAAGGCGATGACCCGCGATCCTGACGACGCCCGAAGAGGTCGACACCTGGATGACCGCGCCGGGCGACGAGGCTCTGAAGCTGCAGCAGCCCCGACGGGACGGGAAGCCGAGAATCGCCGCCCGGGGCGCAAAGGAAGATCAGGTCGGGTAGACGGGCCTCATGACTGACATCCGCGAGACCCTCAGGTCCCAACCGCTGCGCATAGGCGTTTCGACCCTCGCCCTCTTCAATCTCGAAGAGGAGCACGCCGTGCTCGAGAGCCAAGGGGGCGAGGCCTACTCGAAGCTGCAGCTCGAACAAGAGGGAACCCTCATCGGAAAAGGACCCGGATACGAAGTCGCGGAGCGGCTCCTGCGGCTGAACGAGCCGGATCAAAAACCCTGGGTCGAGGTCTTCCTTCTCTCGCGCAATTCGCTCGACCTTTCCCTCCGGACATTCAATTCCATCGACCACTACGGCTCGGCATAACGGCGGACAGCTCGACCAGCGGCCGCTCGCTCGGCTCTTTCATCTCCGCCCCGGGAGCTGGACCTCTTCCTGTCCAATGCAACCGCCGACGTGCAGGCGCCGATAGAAGCGGGAGCCGCCGCAGCGAAGCTGGGCACGGCTCGTGAGGCTCGCCAAGAGGATCCCAGCGACGAAGTTCGCATCGCCTCCGACGGGGACGCCATCGCGTTCAGCGCCGATCCGACGAACTCTTAGAATCAAGGATTGCAGGCCTTCTCGGCTCACGAACGCGAGAACGCCAAAACGACCGATGTCCGGCGGGCGATGCGGCAAACTCCTGCGGAAACTCTCGATCCTCCGGCAGAACTTCATGAACGAAAAAAGGCGTCAGCAGAATTCGAATCGCCATCGTCACGGCGCGCAACATCGCCAGCTTGACTCAGTCGCCCTTCGGGTCTGGACTCTGTCAGAGTTCGTGACCGTTATAGTCGCAATGGTAGGCATTCAGCATGCAACCGAGCGCAACCGCCCGATTGGAATAAAAATGTCTTCAGCCAAAGAAGTTGAGATCTTACTCCAGATAGCAAAGCAACTCGTAATACGGGAGTGAGAAGCGCGCTGCTTGTTCTATCTTGTAGCCGGCGTGTCACGAGTATGCATCCGGTGAAGACCCCGGTTGGATCCGTCGTTTCCGTTTGGTCTATGGCTAAATACGAAGCGCTTCCTGACAGGTGAGGGCGGAGACCGGCGGGAGCTACATCGCCACGAAATTGCTAACTGGTTCGAGAGAAATAACCACCTGATTCAGCCATGCGACGAGGGTCACGAATATCGCGAAGCCATGGAAGCCTGGCGGTTGGCCGGGATGCCGGTGGAATTGAAGCCCTCGTGGAAAGGCCGAGGCGAACGAAGCATTTTGGAGGTGCTCAACAGTGTGGGGGAAGTGGTTGCCGAAGGTGAGGTCGTGATCGCGATCATCGACGACAGAAAGGCAAGAACGGTGATCAAGACCCTGGAAGATGTCGACATCGATCTGATGGCCACCGAAACGTACCTCGAATGGCTCGTGAAACGGTTCGGAATCAAGGGAGCGGCAGCCGCCCGGACGACGATAAGGATTACGACCGACAAGAAGGGGTCCGACGCCCCCCGGCTAGGATATTGTCCATATTCACAAAATCAAATGATGGCTGGCGAGGGCGTGATTTCGACGGCTTCGTGACCGCCAAGTGCCAATGCCCACGGTCCGACTTGAAGTTCGCTAATCGACTCGATTCTGTCCTACGGGCACACAGAGAATCACAAGACGCGCTCTCTGTCCGAACCGCCGATCATCCCACCGATTCATATCCCAGATAGCGAGATCGTTTCAACCGGCCCTCAAGCCAATCAAGCGTTTCAAATAACGCCTCTGCTGCCTCTTCATAGGCCTTCTGCGAACCCGCAAATCCGGCTCGATCGACGCCGTTATTCACGTTTCGATAGATGCGTTGGTTGATCGCGTCTGCTCCTGCCTGCAAACGCTCTGCATTCATCAACCTCGCTGAGCAGTCCAGTAACCGCTGCATGTCGTGCCAGGGGATCTCCCGGTCCACCTACCACGTCCGGTCGACCCTGACAGCCTTCCGGTGCCGGACGCGTATTTCTCGCCAACGCTTACTGAGGCCCAAACAGCGCCCGAAGCGGTCACGCGTCCCCTGAATTTGAGGAGATTGGGGTGGCTTATGATCCCCTTCCTCACGTCCACGGTGAAATTGTACGACGAATCACATGCTAGGCCGCGTTCCGTAACGAACAGGAGGGTCCAAACTCCGTCGAATTGTGAGGCTGACCTAGTCGCATTAGCCTGCCCAGTCGCAGTCCATGCGACGAATAGCGCTAAGACGAGCTGCGCCGGAACAGAAGTCATCCTCATTCTTGTTTCCCTTTCTTGGGACTTTGAGGTCGAGGAATTCGGCCGCTATGGCTTATCGCGGTTCGGCAGTGGAGCGCGTTCGAGCTTGCGTGACAGAAGTGGTTTGACGGGTATGTGGGACCCCTCCGCTCACTTAGACCTCGAGGCAGTGAGGTGGAGGCAGCTCCAACCACAAACTCATTCGTATCCTAAGGCCTCGGGCAGGGACTGCATGAAGGCCTCCGTCTCTTCGGCGACCTCATCGAGGCAAGTGTCCATGACGAAGTGGCCACCCTCCAAGAGCACGACTTTGGCGTCGGGTAGATCCCTTTTGAATGCATCGGCGCCCGGGGGGATGAACGACTGGTCGCAGCGGCCCCAGAGGATAAGGCTCGGCGGTTTGTGCTCACGAAGCCAAGCTTGCCAAGTCGGGTAAGACGCGAGGTTGTTCTGGTAGTCGTAGATCAGCTCCGCCTGGATCGCGTCGATCCCGGGCCGATGCAGGTAGGCGAGCTCATCCATCCAGAGATCGGGGTCGTACGCCTCGGTGTTGGGGTCGCTCCCGAGGTGACGGTTGCGCACCGTCGCGGGTTCCAACGCTCCCTGCCGAACAGTCGCCTCATGGGCGGAACGATCGGACCAGAACGGACGCCGCGTCTCCCGTACTAGGCCGAGCCCTTCGTCATAGACGTTGGCATTTTGAAAGATCATGGCTCTGACGGCCTCCGGCCGGGCGGTGGCCATACGCATGCCGACGGGGCCGCCGTAGTCCTGCATCAAGAGCGTAAAGCGCCTAAGGCCGAGAATGTCGGCGAACTTGAGCGTAAACGCCGCCAAGTTGTCGAACGTGTAGGTGAATTTATTTGGGGGCGGAGTGTCGCTGTTGCCGAAGCCGATGTAGTCGGGCGCGATCAGACGGTAGCGAGGCGCAAGTTTGCGCATAAGGGGATCATACATCCGGGACGAGCTTGGAACACCGTGGAGCGCTAGGATGACCGGTGCGCTCGCGGGGCCAGCCACCCGATAGAACACTTTCAGCCCCTCGACCGTCGCATAGCGGTAACGAATAGGAACCGACATGGAATGGCGATACATGTGTCCTCCAGCCGCGACGAGATCACGCCCCAGTACGCGCGACCGCGAGCATCGCCAATCATCCCTACGGTTGGTTGCGGAGCGCAATGCCGGCCCCGGTCCACGTGAGCTATAGCCCGGTGTCGCACCGCTCGGTAGGGCCGCCTCAACCTGGAAAGGCAGCTTGGTCGAAGCATCCCACATTCGAGGATGGGACATTGACCTGAACAGAGAGTGCAAAGCAGATGGCAAACGCGTGACCATTGTAAGCCGCATTGGCCGTAAATGGGTGGCAATGACCGTCTGCTCCAACGATGCAGTCAATATGCTCCAGCACAGTGACACTCATTTGGAAGGGCGCAGCGATCGCGAACTGCAAGCCAACTTTTTGAAGAAAGACATCATCTGTCGCTAATGCGTAAGCCTCCGGTGGGGATCGTCTTCCCCAATTGTACGTGAACGTGAGATGATCTGCTCATCAATTCGCAAGAAAATGAGCAACGTGACGACGGTTACAATTCTGTCCGGTCCTGAGGGGCGACGGCGGTGGACGAGCGCCGAGAAGCTTCGGATCGTGGCAGGACCGTGACGAGAGTTGTAGACTACGCCGTCCGATGATTGCGGTCCCGAATGCCACACATGATCGAGCAACGTAGCGTCGTATCCAGCAGCGAGCCCAGCAACTGAGGACCAAGGCCCTCGGCCGACCAAGCTCGGTTGGAGCGCAAAATGCCGAAACTATACGTCAGTATAGTTTCGGCTCCGGTCGCGTGCAGCAAGTATGAATCGAGTTTGCGAGCACTGTCCGGAAAGTGGATGTCGAAATAGATCCCAAGCTCAGCCATAAGAGCTGTTTCTTTCCAAAATGCGCTACCCGAATTTATGAACGAGCAAATCGATCAAGACCCTGATTTTTCTGGCGAGATGCCGTCCAGGCGGCCGGACCACAAATATGCCTACGGGAGGAAGAGTGTAGCGCGTCATGATGGGCACAAGCTTATCCGCCACCGGGCAGCTCTCTGCGATGATTGCGGGAAGTGCAGCGATGCCGATGCCCATGGCTATCGCCTCAGCGATGGCAAGCGCGTTGTCCGCCTTGAAACGCCCTTGCGGGTGGACGGTGGTCGTCTTCTTGCCCTCACTGAATTTCCAGGTTTCGGTGCCGATCATGACGGCCTGATGCTGATCGATATCGGCTGGCGTTTTCGGCGCGCCCCGCTCCCTGACGTAATCGGAACTCGCGTACAGCTGCACGGTGAAAGAACCGATCCGACGTGCGACAAGGTCCGATTCCGGGAGATAGCCGACGCGGATAGCGCAATCGAAGCCTTCACCGACGATATCGACATATCGGTCATTGTATCGAGTGTGGACGTGAAGCGATGGATGCTTCCTCGCCAATTCAGCGAGTACGGGCGCAAAATGAGTTGGGCCGAAGGATGCCGGAGCTGCTATTCGGAGAAGGCCCCGCAGTTCACCGCTTGGGGACATCTCTTCGCGCGCAGCTTCAATCTCGGAGCACACTCGCGACGCATGATCGCGAAGAATCAGTCCCGCTTCAGTCAGCGCGGCTCCCCGCGTAGTTCGCGCCAGAAGCTGGACGCTGAGCTCGTCCTCCAGCCGAAGCACGCGCCGGCTAACAATGGATTTGGCGACTCCAAGATTACGTGCCGCGGCAGAAACGCCCCCCGATCGGGCCACTTCGACGAAAGTCTGCAGATCCTCGAATTCCATGAGCCTCATTCCGCTGTCGGAAACGGAGCTTACACGTTCTGAGGCTCCCCGGCCAACCGTTGGCATAGCTTAAAACCGTCTCGCCACGGCTCGCGCCGTGTACTGCAGCACTGCAGGCAGCCAGGGACGCAAAGCTACGGATCGCTTTGGCGCAGTAAGAGGCCGAGAAAGACGGAAGAAGGATGAGCGATCAAGCTACAGTGCCACCACCGCCCGTACCTGAACCCGCCGTGGGCGCCAGTATGCAATCCTCCGCCACGCAGCCGACATCGCCGCGTACGCAAGTCACTCTCTTGAACAGGCTCTCCATACCGGTCGTGGCGATCGCCATCGCAATTGGATGTGTCGTTCTGGCGACCTCCCGTTGGAATTCATGGGTAGGAGGAGCAAGAATTCAAACGACCGATGACGCTTTTGTGCGAGCCGATATATCGCGCCTAAGCGCCCGTATCTCCGGCCAGGTAATGTCGGTGCCGATCGGCGCGTTCATGCGGGTCAAGAAAGGAGACCTTCTCGTTCAAATCGATCCCGCGGAATATGTGGCTCAGGTAGGTCAAGCAGAAGCAGTTGTTTTGGCAGCGGAAGCTGCGCTTGAGAATCTCAAGAACCAAATCGAATTACAACATGCGATGATCTTCCACGCCAAGGCGGCTCAAGCGTCCGCAGAGGCGCAACAAATTGAGGCGCGTCAGGAACTGGAACGACAACAAACCCTCTCGCAGTCCGGTTCGGGAACAAGGCAGCGACTTGAGCAGGCGACGGCCTCGCAGGCTAAAATGCAGTCTGACGTCCTCGCGTCTCGAGCGACAGTGGCAGCGCAGCAGCATCAACTACAGGTCTTCATGAGCATGCAGAAGCAGCGTGGAGCAGAACTGAAGGCAGCGAGTGCTGCGCTCTCGGCGATAAAGCTCAAGCTCGACTATACTAGTATCACGGCACCATTCGATGGAGTTACCTCCGAACGACAGGTGCAAGTTGGAGACTATGTCAATGTCGGCAGCAGTCTGATCAGCATCGTTCCCTTGCCGAGCGTATACGTCATCGCGAACTATAAGGAAACGCAACTGACTAACGTGAGGGTGGGTCACTCGGTCGTAATCAGTGTCGATAGCTTTCCTGCGGTCCAGATCCGCGGCTCGGTCGAGCGGATCGCTCCTGCCAGTGGTTCTCAGTTTGCGCTTTTGCCGCCCGACAATGCGACAGGAAATTTCACGAAGGTCGTCCAACGAATACCCGTGCGCATTAAGTTGGACGAGGGACAAAAGGACGTGGACAATCTTCTACCAGGAATGTCCGTGCAAACGAGCATCCGTACCAACGGCGGTACGTAGATGTCCGCAACCAAGGCAGAAAAGCCGCATAGCGGTGCGCCGTATCCGGTGTTGGCTGTGGCCGCTGTGCTCTTTGCTTCCTTGACCGCGAGCATCGACGGCCGCTTCACCGCAGTGGCACTGGCGGATATCCGTGGTGGGTTAGGATTGAGTTTCGACGAAGGGGCCTGGCTTTCCACGGCCGCCACAGCACCACAAATTTTTATAGCTCCGGCGGTCGCTTGGCTCACAACGGCGTTCGGATTGAGAAGGGTATTGGGCCTTCCGGCTGCCGCTTACGGGCTCGTTTCGTTTGCCATCCCTTTTGTGAGCGATTATCCGATCCTTCTGACGTTGACCGTACTGCACGGTCTGCTGCTCGGTACCTTCGTCCCTGCGACGATGATGATAATCTTCAAAACCTTGCCGCCGCGTTGGTGGATGCCTCTCATCGTCATCTACGCTACTAGGGTCGGATTTTCCCTGGATGTTTCGCACTTTCTGGTTGGAGTCTACGAGCAACACTTCGGTTGGCCTGCGCTCTACTGGCAGGGGACAGTTGTGGGTCCAGTAATGGCCGTGCTTGCCTACCTTGGAACTCCCCCGCTGACCGTAGATCGCGGGCTGATGTACCGAGCCGACTGGGGCGGCATGATGCTCTTAGGCGCGTCCCTTGCGATGGTGTATTCGGGCCTTGACCAAGGAAACCGACTCGATTGGAGCAACTCCGGAACGGTGATATCTCTGCTCGTCTTGGGAGTAGCTCTATTTGCTGCTTTTCTCGCCAACGAAGTTGTTGTCAAAGAGCCTTGGGCGAGGTTCAAGGGGCTGTTTTCGCCCGGGATGGGCTTGTCGCTGGTGGTCGTAGTACTCTTCAACGTTGCCAGCCTATCCAACTCCTCGCTAGTGCCGAACTTCCTCGGCGCCGTCCGGGGCATGCGACCCGAGCAAGTCGGGGAGCTCCTGCTGGTCTCAGGGGCAATTCCCACCGCCCTTCTGATTCCGTTCCTCATTTTCGTGTTGAGATACGTTGACGCCAGGTGGACCGCGATGGCTGGACTCTTTATCTTCGCGGTAGCCAATCTCTCAGGTACGCAGATCACCGGAGATTGGGAGCGCGACGATTTCGTAGGGATCGTTTTTGCAACCGCAGTAGGACAGGCGTTGGCGCTGACTTCCTTAATCATTATCGGCTTCTCACATCTCCGGACCGACCGGACTACGGCGGTTGCCGCGTACGTTCACAGCATTCGGCTGGGGAGTACCGAGATCGGCATCGCTTTGATGTCAACCTGGCTTAGGGTGCGTGAGCAGATACATTCTTACTATCTTGGCATTAACATCGATATCGGCGGCGCCGACGTCGTGGCAGCGATTGATGCCGCAACTAGGCAGTTCTTCGCCCGTGGTGCAGACGAGGCTCGCTCGCAAGCGGTCGCGAGCCTCGCCGCCCGGATTCAACGCGAGTCGAACGTGCTGGCCTACATCGATGCTTTCTGGTTGTGCTTTTGGGCAGCCATTGCCGCACTGCTAGTCTTGGCGCTGGTTGGCGTTGCGCCCAAGGGGCCGTTTTCTCCGGTCCCATTCAGGTCTGCGGAAAGCCTCTTCGGCGCTCGAGAACCTAGATGACGGCATCACAGCGAGAAATGCTTGCGATCCTGCGGCTGGTGCTTTCACCCAAGTGAAGCACGATATTCGATCTGTCTACTCCTCGGATGGCATGGCATCGAGGGAGACATACAGTGCCTGGATGCGCCAAGCTTTGAAGTGCTCAACATCCAAGCCCGTCACCGCAGTGGGCCCATTGACGGGCCCCGCCCTCTAACGAAGCCGGCCGACAATCATGGTGACCCACGGCTTGCCCTATCGACGTGAAGACGAATTCACTCGGCAAACTTGCGAGCAAGTTCGTCACTGCTTCCGAAATCGAAGCTGCGCAGCTGGCTTGGTGATCGGGTCCGTAAAGGACGGCATTATCTGCATACAGCATACGGATTTGGGGTCTCGCTCGCTAAATAGGTGGACGACATTATCTTCCATAAGTCGGTATAATCACTTGGCTCCATGAAATCCTCCACTTGGCCCGTTCTCAACTTCGCGAGAGCACGGGTAGGACATGGTGAGCCGGATGGGCAGCGGCCATATATAGATGGGGATGTCCAAGGTCGGCCTCGCCGAGGCCGCCCGATCTGTCGACAGTTGGTAGAAAGCTCTTCAACCTAGGCCTGACGTATAAACGACGCATCCTCAATCATACCAAAAGATGCTTGTTGCGTCGCGCAAACTCCAATTCTTTCTTGGATCAGGGGCTTCCAATACTTCCTACAATCTCGCTCCAGCATCCAAGATGGAAAATCCGAATGTCCTACGATCGTCTCACCGCAGAAAACGCCGCCGTGCTATTCGTTGATCATCAGACAGGTCTTGCCAATGGCGTGCAGACCCAAAGCCCGCCAGAATTCATAAACAACGTAGGTGCACTGGTGAGGATCGCGCAGATCTACAAGCTCCCCGTGGTGATCACGACGAGCGCTGCCGACGGCCCGAACGGTCCTATCATGCCTGTCGTAAAGGACGGTCTTCCCAACGCGACGATCGTGCATCGCCCTGGCCAGATCAACGCCTTCGATAACGAGGACTTCGTTGCGGCAGTGAAGAAGACCGGGCGAAAGAAACTGCTAATTGCTGGTATATCGACCGAAGTCTGCCTTGCCTTCTGCGCGCTGTCGGCCCTAAAGGCAGGGTACCAAGTATACGGGGTCCTCGACGCTTCCGGTACCTGGAACAAGATCGTCGAGGATGCGGCGATTATGCGTATCGTGCAGGCTGGAGCCATTCCGATCACGTGGGTAGCTGTCGGCGCCGAGCTTCTTTACAGCTGGCAGGCGGCGACGGGAGAGGCTCATGCCAAGCTCATGGGCGATTTCCTGCCATTCTCCGCGAACAACATTTCGGGCTTCATGGCAGCAAAGGGCGGTCACTAGAGATTCTGTCGGGAGAAAATCAACTATAGAAGTCGCTCGGCCCGTTGGGCCGAGCGACCGCGGGCAGAGGTTCAGCGAACACTCCGCACGGTTACATCATCATCGTTCCTTCCTTATAGATCGCCACCTCGACCGGCTTCAAACAGAAACCAAGTCCGGCGCTCAGATTCGTCGATTAAGTTCTCGAGCACGCTTGCGGTCGCTACGTCCCCGGCATCGTCCGCAATTCCGTGGGCACTACGCATCGCGGCGGTGATAGCCTTGTTATCGTTCATCAGCTCACGGAGCATCTCCCGCGGCCTGACGAAAGCTTCATCGTTGTCCCTGATCGTCTGCAGTCGTGAGATCTGACTGATCGATTTCAGCGTGGTGCCACCAATCTTTCTGACGCGTTCGGCTAGGATATCAGTAGCGGCAAACAGCTGTGCGGCCTGATCATCCAGAAGAAGATGATAGTCGCGGAAGTGCCGGCCGCTGACATGCCAGTGAAAATTCTTTGTCTTGAGATAGAGGACAAAGAAATCCGCCAGCAACGTATTGACGACGGTTGCGACCTTTTCGATCTTATCCGTCGATAGATCGGTCGGCGTCTCAAGTTCAGTCGGTGCGATTGTTAGTCTATTCACGGCGGCTACCTTTCCTTTTTATTCATTGTTAGTGGGGCCCGAACTCAGCATCCGTCGCAAGCATCTCTAGGTATGATACATCGTCCCAGATGAACAAGTCGTCTTGATTGCGGCGGCTTCGAGTGGCGAAGAGACCTAGCGGTGATCTACCAAGTTTTCTTTGACAGCGATTTTTCTGGAAAAGTGCTCCCTTGCGCGTCTCGCTAGGTCCATGACCATTCATTGTTTCGCTTGATGTAACGGCGAGTTGCCGAGATTGAGGCTAGTGTCGGCCGGGTTGTCAGCACATCATTAGCCCAACGGATCGGGAACTAACCTCACGGTGAAGCAGGGGATTACTATGAGTACAGATCGCTATCTTCCCTTCGTGGGCCGTATCCTCATCGGCCTGACATTCACTTTTTTCGGGCTTGGCAAGGCGATCGACTGCGGCAAAACCGTCGCAATGATCACGGCAGTAGGTCTTCCCTTTCCGTCGCTCGCCTTTTTAGCTGCCGTCAGCCTCGAGATCGTCGGTGGTCTCCTCCTTATCGTCGGTTACAAAGTGCAGCCGGTTCCTCTTTTGCTGGCCGTATTCTCCATCGTCACCGCATCCTATTTCCACTGCAACATCGCCGACGAGAATACGCTGGTCCACTTCTTTAAGAATGTAATTATCGCCGGTGGACTGTTTCAGATCGCGGGCTTCGGCGCCGGCGCATTCAGTATCGATCAGCGCGCTTCTAGGGGAAGCGGCAATTTCGCGGGGCTTTCGACCGCGCGGTGATCGTAGATCAGTCGAAGAAGGTTCGGCTGTACCGAAGTCGTCGAGCGAAGAACGTCTCATCCAGTCTCGGAGACATTTCTACACATTGGAACCATTGAAATGAACGATGAAAGAACTCGAATGTCGGATTTTGAAGGACGCCTTCGGACGGTGGAGGATGAACTCGCGATCCGCAATCTAGTGGCCCGATTCACTGATGCTGTGAATCAACGCGACACGAAAGCTTTCAAGCGGCTTTGGAGCGATGATGCGGTATGGGAAATCGGTCCTCCTTTCTCCATCAAAGCGACGGGAGTCGAAGCCATTAGCGGTATGCTCGACGAGCTTTTCAAACCGAAACTTCTCTTCGTACAGCTGACACACTCGGGCATCATTATCTTCACGGGAAATGACTGCGCCACGGGACGTTTTACGGAGCGAGAGCGTGGAAAGGGCGAGGGCGACTTCTACGAGAATCTCGCTGTTTATCACGACGAGTATATACTGAGCCCGGACGGCTGGCGCTTCAAGCGCCGTTATTACGAGTACCGGTTCCTAGATACTTTTGCCTTCTCAGGCGAGATCGTTCCGCGCACGAGATGACGAGCCCGGCGAAGGTTGACGTTCGACCTTCGAAAAGCCAACCGGAGCCAAGCGGCCTGCCGACGGGCATAATCAACAATCTATCAATCGTTCGCGTTTGTTGCAGTCGTTGATCAAAAACTCAGTACACCGAATGCAGTTCGCTTGCGTCTCTCCATCCAGAGGCTGCATGTAGCTGTTCGAGTCTCAGTTTCCTGCCGGCATTCCTTCGGTCTCGGTAGTAAATGAGCTGCCGAGAGAGGCCGTTCTGCTCAGCCAGGAAAAGCGGCATTGTCGCCGACGGAAAGGGGAACGGGCGGCGCCGCCCGAGAAGAAGATGGCCGCTTTGGCGTGTGGAGACGAAAGTGGCCGACGCGCCTTCGACTCAAGGAAGAAAAGTTGGCATTGGCACGATCGCAACTGTCGGTTTTTTATCTGGTTTGCTGGTGTTTACTATCGTGGTTGCCATGCTGGGCTGGACGTCTGCGAGCGACGTTCAGATGTCGATCAATGGTTGGATCGCATTAGGACTCAGGGTGTTCTTCTCGCTTTTGATCGGAAGCGGTCTCATGGGACTGGTGTTCTACAGCAGTCGAACCGAATACCACGAGGCCATGGTCGTTCACGTTAGGAACATCCAGGATGGTCTGGGGGAGGAATCATGAGCATCGATTGAACGTCGCGGCGCGCGATTGATTTATCTACGCGCGCCGTCCTCGTGGCGGCATCAGTTCAGGAGTCGGTTGGAGCGAAGGCGAGAAACAGCAAGTTCTAGGAATGCCCGCACTTTTGCCGGCGCGTGGCGACCTTCTGGATAGAGCACGTGAATGGGAAGTGGTGGTTCTTCATGTTCACCAAGAATGATTTGCAAGTTACCTTCAACGAGGGCTGGACCGATCTGATAGTGGAGCAAGCGCGTCAACCCCCAACCGGCCTTCGCGGTGGCGATCGCAGCTTCATTTGTGTTGCATTGCAGGGCCGGGCGAACGATGACGCGTTCGTCACCCGCGAATCGCCATTCGGGTGAGGCCCAGGCGCTCGTCGACGTTACAATGCGATGATCCTTCAGATCCGAAGGGCTGGCAGGGATGCCGTTCTTTTCGAAGTAGGAAGGGGCCCCGCAGATCACGCGCCTTACCATGCCAACCTTGATGGCGGTAAAGCCGGAATCCGGCAAATGCCCGATGCGAATTGCGACATCGACACCGTCCTCAACGATGTTCACCGGGCGATCGAGGAACAGGGTCCTGCCCGACATTCCGGGATGGGTGTCGAGATATTCCATCATGATCGGTAGCACATACATCTGGCCAAAGAGAGCCGAAGCGGTGACCACTAGCGTGCCGGATGGCTTTGCGTATGATCCCGAGGCAGCCGCTTCCGCTTCGACGATGTCGGACAGGATGCGACGGCAATCGTCGAAATATCTGGTCCCGGATTCGGTAAGTTTGACGGAGCGGGTCGTGCGGACGAACAGCCGAGTACCTATCGTTTCCTCGAGGGCTGCGATCGCCCGGGTCACTGCGGGCGCACTCATATGGAGAAGCCGGGCGCTTTCCGCGAAACTTTCAGCCTCAGCGACTTTGACGAAGATGCGCATCGCTTGCCAGCGATCCATGGCCTTCCCTCTCTTTTAGCTCCTTCCTACCTGCTGAACTCGGAGACAAGCTCCATCTATACATTGGAGTTATTGACCGGCTCCTATCGGTTCCTCGTGGATATATCGGCTGTTGGCTCGTCGTGACGGGAGACGACTGCCCCCAACATCGCCGGCGCGCGCCTTTAGCCATTCTATGAGTCGAAACCCGCCGGTCGCGATTGGAAACCCGCCGGGCATACCGCCGGCATAGGAAGAATGAGGCATCTAGCGGCAAGGCTTCGACTCCCGAGTTTGCTTACGAGTCGAACCAAGACGAGGTAGCGCTCGCAAGCGAAACCTAGGCGAGTTGAAGGAAAAAGAGGGGGCGTTCAGCGCGCCCCTTCGTTCATGATTGGTCGGAGAATCCGGAATGCCTTCGCTCCAGACATTTGCCGATCAGGCGCCCGCGTCAGTCAGGCCACAGGGCGCGCGATCTTCCCTTCGGACGATTTCCTCGATCTGGCCAATGATCTCGCTGCCAATGCCCGCCCTACGCATCCGTTCTCGTAAGGTGCCTATGGTCGCGATATCCCCGTCTCTCTGCGCCACCGCAAAAGCAACGACAAGGGATGTCCTAGCATCGAAACTCGTTCCACGACGGGCCGCATCAATCTCGGCACCGGTCATCCCAAGGCCTCGCAAGCTCTCCTCTTGGCGCCTGAGCCGAGGCTCATCTTTGCTTCTTGCGGTTATAGCAAGCTCGATCGAAATTCGCGCCCGATCGTCGAGAGTAAAGCTGGACATCGTGGTATCCTCAAGCGAGGCTAAAAGCCGAAATAGCTGAGCCCCGGGTGATCGTCGGGTCTGCGTCCAAGTGGCCATCGGAACTTCCGGTCTTCCTCGGCGATCGGATGCTCGTTGATGCTGCTGTGTCGAACACGCATCAAACCGTCGTCGGCAAACTCCCAATTCTCATTGCCGTAGGCCCTGAACCATTGACCGCTGTCATCGTGATACTCGTAGGCGTATCGCACCGCGATTCGATTGCCAGAAAAGGCCCAGAGCTCCTTGATAAGCCTATAGTCCAACTCATGGTTCCACTTGCGGGTGAGGAACGCTTGCACCTCATCCCGCCCCGTCAGGAATTCAGCTCGATTGCGCCATCGCGTCTCCGTCGTGTAGGCAAGCGCCACCTTCGCGGCGTCGCGGGTGTTCCAGCCGTCCTCGGCAAGGCGTACCTTTTCGATGGCAGTCTGTTCGTTGAAGGGCGGAAGTGGTGGACGGGACATAGGTGCTTCTCCGGGTTAAAGGACGATATGTTACCCTGTGGGCGGCAGGCGAAGGCGTCTCGAGCGGCGGTACTGTCGATCGAAGGGACAGTAATCTCTGTTTCCGGCATCGCGCGATAGCGATCTTCACATTGTATCCTCTCAAGAGCCTGTCTGCCGGTTACGGTCGGTTGATATGTGCTTCAAAGCGCGAGTTCGATCACTGCAACTTCATCGCCGCCTGGCTGTGCCGGCACCGCGCAGCAAATTAAGACTTCGTCCCGTGCGACGGTGGCGGTAGGCTCTTTGACGTATATGATCGTGCCCCTCGAGAGTTTCGTCTTGCAGGTGCCGCACGTTCCCGTCCTGCAGCTGAAATCGGGGCTGAGTCCCCGAGTTTCGGCCAGCTCGAGCAGCGTTCCAGATTTCGGTGTCCAACGTGCTTCCTTCAGCGACTTGGTGAAGACGACCGGTACCGGCTGCGTCGATGGTGGCGGACGTTCGACAACCACTGCGTCGGCGTCACGAGATCTCGTCAGCGACGAAGGTCCGAAAGCTTCGGCGTGAATGCGGTTGTCGGCAACATTCAACCTGCGCAGACCGTCATAGAGCGACTGCGTGAACTGAGGTGGACCACAGAGATAGAAATCATAATCGTCAAATGGCAGGAAGCGAGAAAGCAATCCGATATCGACCCGGCCGCTCGCATCGTAATCGACCCCTTCTTCTGCGCCCTCAATGTCGCTTAGCACGCGGACAACTCTTGCCGAACCGCCGGAAGATTTCATCAGTTCGTCGATTTCCTTGCCAAAAGGCAGATCACGCTTCGAGTGTGCCGCTTGGAAGAGCACGGTGCGTCGGCTTTTTCGGGTACGAAGGCCCTCATAGACGACATGTCTCAACATCGCCAACATCGGCGTGATGCCGATCCCGCCTGCGATCAGGACAGCCGGTCGCTTCTGACCGCTGTCGATCGTGAAGTGTCCGTCCGGCGCCCGCGCTTCTATCAGGTCGCCGAGCCGGATAGCGTCGTGGAGATAATTAGATACGGTGCCGCTGCGTTTCACGCTGATGCGATACACGCCGTCGGACGGTGCTACCGAGAGCGTGTACGTCCTGATGACGGGCTTGTCGGTGTGGGACAGCCTGATTCTGATTGGAAGATGCTGGCCAGCCCGATATGGGGGCAGGCCACCGGCACCATCGTCAGGCTGAAGGTAAAATGATCGTATCGATGTGCTCTCATCGACAATCTTCGTCACTCTGAAGGGCCGCCACCTTGCTGCAAGCTCAATCGCGCGCAACCGATCGGCGGCCGCTTCCCAGTCGCCGGTCATGAGGGAGGCCGGAGACCACCCGTCTCTTTGGAACGTCCAACGGAGCGCGATAGCGTTGCGCCGTCTGATGACCTTGCGGGCGCGAAAACTCCATAGGCGCTCAGCGCCCTGGAAAGCAGCTATTTCAGGAGAGTCGAGTATTACCTTTGCGTCCCCCGCGAGCTGAAGAACGTCACCGGTCTCGAAGTCGACGAACGCCAGACCTGCTTTGCCGTTCATCATGATATTGCCAAGGGTCGCGAAGAAGTAGTTTCCATTGAAATCCGGAATCGTGAGCGTTCCGTCATCGTTGATGCGTACGAAGCCAGCTTTGCCCCCTCGATGGGAAACATCGACCTGTCGCCTATCCTCGCGCTCAATGTAGGAGGCGACAAAAAACGTGTCGGCGGCTTGGATCATGTCGCGATCGAATGCATCCAACTCAGCGCTCTCCTCCACGATGCCACCGAAGTGCTCCGTGGGGTTGCGGACGAACCTGTAATCCCGGAGCTGTATGTATTGAGGACAATTGCCAAAGCTCTGATCCACATCGAATCCGAGCGGTTCTCCAGCAGTTGCTCTCAAAATTCCGTTCACGCGATTTCGGCGGCGGGTGTTCAATTCGATGCCTAGAAGTCCGATCGCATCGCCATCGCGCATTCCAACGCTCGCCGGATCGCTCGGATCTGGTTGCAGATCGATCGTGAGTGTGCGCGAACTCGGCGACGACACGAAGCCCGGCCGACCCGTGACAAAGGTCGCCCATGCATCACCCCTCAGGTCGACGCTACCGAGTGCCATGAACGGAATCTGGGCGTAGAACTCCCGGTGCTGGTCCGGCATGTAGTCCCGAACGACCCGCCGGCCCGCGACTTCCATCCGCTCTGCGACCCCCGTCTTTTCCTGGATCGCCTTTTCGCCCGCGTGCCACGTGTCCAGCTTCGCTATCGATCGCCGACCAATCATCTTGCATCTCCAATTCGAGATAAAGGGCGCGCCCGGAGGCGCGCACCCGTCCAACAATCAAGCCGCGGCTGAAAGGCCTACCGGTGTCTTGATGAAGGGAACGAAGCCGGGAAGTGACTCGATGCGTTGGAGGAAGGCATTCACTTTTGGATAGCCGGACAGGTCAACGTTGCCTTCAGGAGCGCGTGCAACATAGCTGTACAACGCGACATCAGCGATCGTCGGACGCTCTCCCACGAGCCAATCTCTGTTGGCCAGATGATCTTCGAGCCTCTTCAAGAGCACATGGGATCTTCCGATCACGTCTTCCGGATTGTACTTCGCGCCAAAGACAGTTATCAAGCGCGCCGCGGCAGGGCCGTACGCCACTTCGCCGGCGGCTACAGACAGCCACCGTTGTATTGCTGCTGCTCCCTCCGGGTCCTCGGGGAGCCATTCCGCCTTGCCAGATTTCTTGGCAAGGTACACGAGTATCGCATTTGAGTCTGATATGACGATACCGTCATCGTCCAACACCGGGACTTGCCCGAAGGGGTTCAGCGCCAAAAACTCTGGGGTCTTGTGTGCACCGGACTTCAAATCCACTTCGATCAGGTCGAAGGGCTGTCCAAGCAGCGAGACGAAAAGACGTGCGCGGTGCGAGTGACCGGAGAGGGGGTGATAGTAAAGCTTCATGATCGTGATTCCTGCGTGAGTGACCAGGCTCAACTCCCGATCAACGGGGAAAATTTGACAGAGCTCTTTGGCCCCGAGAACGATCATCCTAAGCACTTCATCATTGTCGCCACCGCAATGATGGATCGTGAGATTTAAGTGGCTGAAATCGCTAGAATTGTTTGCTCCGTCTGTTATGGCAGGGTGCGTGCGCAATCGGAAACCGACGAAATGGCAGGATAAGCAGCTTCGTCCGGCGTTCCCGTATTGGAGACGCGGCGTATCAAAGCGGGTGGCTAGTTGAGCGACGGGGACGCAGACATCTTCGATTTGAGAATGATTTCGGCATCCGGAATCACTCCGAACATCGAAAGGAAATGTCATGTCGTACGAGCGCCTCACTGCCGAAAATGCGGCGGTACTCTTCGTCGATCATCAAACCGGACTTGCGAACGGCGTACAGACGCAAAGCCCTCCCGATTTCATCAACAACGTGAAAGCGCTGGTTACGATTACGCAGATCTACAATCTGCCGGCAGTGATCACCACGAGCGCGACGGACGGACCAAACGGTCCCATCATGCCGGTTGTCGAACAAGGACTTCCGAAGGCAGCGATCGTTCATCGTCCGGGCCAGATCAACGCATTCGACAACAAGGACTTCGCGGTGGCGGTGAAGGCGACCGGTCGGAAGAAGCTGCTGATCGCGGGCATTTCTACGGAGGTCTGCGTCGCGTTTGCGGCGCTTTCGGCACTCGAGCTCGGATACGACGTGTACGCCGTGCTGGATGCGTCCGGGACCTGGAGCAAGTTGGTCGAGGAGGCGGCAATCGCGCGGATGGTGCAGGCCGGCGTCAATCCCATCACCTGGGTCGCGGTTGGCGCCGAACTATTGGGTACCTGGCAATCCTCTACAGGAGAAGCGCACGCCAAGCTTATGGGGGATCACCTGCCGTTCGCTGGCTACAATCTGGCTGGCTACCTTTCGATAAAAGGGCAGGCGTGACATCATTCGGCACGAGCACAGTAAAAGCAAGGCAGGAAGGCTGTGCCGGTCCATCGGTCGGGCCGGCACAGCTCAATTGAGCGACGCTTCAAACCCGTCATATTCTTAGCGGCTGTAGCAATTCGAGGCGGCGTGTCAATCGCCAACGTCGACTATTTCGATTGTGGGCTTTCGCCGATACGCGCAGGTCTCGATGTAAGAGTCTTATGACGCACCTGTTCGCCAATGGCCTCGAATCTCTGCTGCGAGCCGAAGACAGCACCCTGCTGGCCGATCATCAGTTCTGTCGGTTCACTAATCTGAGAGTCCGACGGTGCTGATGCGCGTGCTACCGCGCAGGATCTGTGGCGCCATGATCGCGTGAATTGCAAGTTGTCAACGTACGGAGTTGAGAATGCGTGCGGTCTATTACAGGCGCCAGGGTGCAGCGGCAGAGGTTCTAGAGCTCGGCGACTTACCGAAGCCGGTGCCCGCACGAGGAGAGGTTCTCGTGCGAATCGAAGTTTCCGGCATCAATCCGAGCGATATCAAGAATCGAAGCGGGTTCGCATTCAAGATGCCTTTCCCTCTGATTGTGCCGCATCAAGATGGCGCAGGAGTCATTGAGGACGTCGGTGAAGGCGTATCGCGGAGCAGAGTTGGAGAACGCGTCTGGATATTCGAAGCTCAGACGGGCCGTGCGAGAGGGACTGCCGCCGAGTACGTCGCAGTGCCCAGCGACAATGCCGTTCCGCTTCCTGATGAGACCTCCTTTGAGATCGGAGCGTCACTCGGCGTTCCGGCTATGACGGCGCATCGATGCCTTTTTGCCGGTGGAGAACTTCGCGGGCGTCGCGTCTTGGTACAGGGCGGCGCAGGAGCGGTCGGTTCCGGCGCAATACAACTTGCGAAGTGGGCGGGGGCATGGGTGGCCGCCACCGTCCGGCGCCCCGAGCAGTTAGAGGTCGCGCGCGCGGCTGGGGCCGATCTCGTGATCGACCTCGCTGCCGACTCTGTCGAGACCGAAATCACCAGCCATACGAGGGGCGAAGGCGTCGACCGCATTGTCGAAGTAGACCTCAGTGCCAACTTGGATGTGGATTTGAAATGTCTTGCAAGCGGTGGCTCCATCTCCGCCTATTCGACGCACAATCCCAAGGAATCGATCTTACTCCCGACGATGCCGGCCATGCTCGGCAACGCCGCAGTCCGTTTCGTTTACGTCTACACGATGCCTACGAGTGCGAAGAGGATGGCCATACGCGAGATCAGCGAGTGCCTACTGACGAAGGTATACAACCCGAAAATCGGACTGATTCTGCCGCTGCGCAGGACGGTCGAAGGTCATCTTGCTGTGGAGTCGGGAACGATCGGAAAGACCTTGATACGATTGGATGCGGAATGAGCGTCCCTGCAAACAGGCTCTTTGCAGGGGCCGCTCGGTCCCACAGGGAGTAGACGCGAGATGTTCTGTCGACGCCGCCGTATGACGGGCGCGACAACGGTTCCTGATGTTCATTGCGGACTTTCGACGCAACTTCAATAAACGTCCAGCCCGCAGATCGACGCAAGTCAAAGAGCTTGCTCGGCGTGCGGCAGGGCCACGGCGCCGGAGACTTGCTCGAACCCCATAAAGTGGGCGAAAGTGCAACAGGAAGTAGCCATTCAAGATTGGAGACCGACTTGCATTTCAAGCACCTTCAATACCTGGTTGCCTTGGCCAAGGAGCGGCACTTCGGACGGGCGGCGAGTACCTTGGCGATCAGCCAGTCGGCCCTCTCGCAAGCCATTCAGCATCTGGAGAAGCATTTCAGCGCACCGATCGTGTTGAGGGATCAAAGCGGATTCCAAGGTTTCACGCGGGAGGGTGAAGCAATTCTCAGCTGGGCGCGACAATCGCTTGCCGACTACGACCGGCTGTTGAATGCGGGCCAGCACGACAACCCAACCGAATTGAAGGGCAGTCTGCGCCTTGCGCTGTCTCCGGTCGCCATGACGATCACTTCGCTCCTGACGGCCCCCTTCGCAGAACGTTATCCCGGCATCACGATTTCAGTTCTATGCAAGACGATGCCGGAGATCGAGCGCGGCCTCAAGGAGTTCGAATATGATGTGGGCGTTACTTACCTGGACGGCCTGACACTTGGCGGTCTACGACCCTACTCGCTCTATGACGAGACCTACTACCTGCTGGTCCCGAAGGACCATTTTCTTAGCGACAGGAAATCGATCGACTGGGCGGAGGTCGGCGAGATGCCGTTGTGCCTGCTCAGCCCCAACCTTCACAACCGGATCATCATCGATCGAATCTTCGCGAGCGTCGGCGTCGCGCCAAAGGCAGTGATTGAAACCAATTGCAGTCTGGGGCTATTCGCGCACATGCGAACAGAGAACTGGCTGACTATCGTACCGCATTCCTACTTCTATCTTTTGGGCGACTGGCTGTTCATCAGGTCGATACCCATCGTCAATCCCGCGACGACTGCGACGATCGGTCTCGTCATACACGAGCGCGATCCCATCTCACCGAATATTCGGGCATTCGTAGAAGTCGCGCAGGAGGCCCTCATAGGCAAACAACTCGACCGTTACCGCAACTGACCGGATCGTCCGATTTCCCAAAGTATTGCATCTTCTTGAGGGGGCGCTGATCTCTCTCGGACGCAGGTGTCTGTCACCTCATAAGTAAAATTGACTGCGTGATAAGGCGCTTTTGCTCAACAAAGCTGCCCTAGCAGCGGACTATTTGGACTTGAGCTTCCGCGTTTCTTTCGCCGATATGAGTGCATCTTCTGTTGGAAAAAGGAGGCGCAGCGATGCGAACCTACCCAAAGTTCAAAGCCGCTGCCATGCATGTAAGTCCGGTCTTTCTCGACACCAAGAAGACGGTGGACAAGGCCTGCTCCCTGATCGAAGAGGCGGCCAACAACGGCGCCAACCTGATCGTCTTCCCGGAAGCCTTCATCCCATGCTTTCCGATCTGGCACTCGCTGCGCGCACCCGGCCTCAACCATGGATATTTCCAACGTCTAGCTGCGGCCGCCGTGCATGTGCCGGGACCGGAGGTGCGTCGCCTCGCGGAGCTTGCCAAGCGACGCGACGTTGTCATCTCCATGGGCATCAACGAAGGAACCACGGCGAGCATCGGCTGCCTTTGGAACACCAACATCCTGATTGGAAACGACGGCTGCCTGCTGAACCATCATCGCAAGATCGTGCCAACCTACATGGAAAAGCTGACCTGGGCGAACGGCGACGGCGCCGGCCTCCGCGTGGTCGATACGCCGCTCGGCCGCATCGGCGGGCTGATCTGTGCGGAGAACTGCAACCCGTTGGCGCGCCATGCCCTGATCGCGCAGGGCGAACAGGTGCACATCGCGACCTACCCGTCCACCTGGCTGAACGGCGGCGGCATGAGTCTCGCCGAAGGCGTCCGCATCCGCACCGAGGCGCACTGCACCGAAGCCAAGGTCTTCACCGTTGCTGCATCGATGTATCTCACGGACACCGCGAAGGACCTCCTCGCCGAGGGCGACATGAAGCTGCGTGAGGCTATGGACGCCGGCGAGCGCAACCCGAGCATGATCATGGGCCCGAGTGCCGAGCTGAAGGCGCCGGTGTTGCGCGACGACGAGGGCATCCTCTACGCCGACATCGACGTCAACGACTGCATCGTGCAGAAGCAGTTCCACGATCTCGCCGGATATATGAACCGCTTCGACATCTTCGACCTGACGGTCGATCGCTCCACCAACGATCCCGTGACGTTCTCGGCCGTGCGTGGCCGCCGCGAGCATGTCGGTCTCGACCTCACCGATGATGCCGACATTGTCTGGTCGCGCTCGCCGCAGGCGGCGGAATAATGGCACTTGGTGATGGCCGTGTTGGATAACGCCCGTGACTAACGCTCGCATACAGGGAATCTACGTTGGCCGCGCTGCACCGCTTGGCGACGGGCGCGTACCGAGCGGTTTCGTGAAGACACGGGTGAGCAAATCGATCCAGGCTGGTATCGATGGACTGCCGGGCGACGAACAGGCTGATCGGAGGGTACACGGCGGCCCGGATATGGCGATCTACGCCTATGCCTGCTCGCATTACGATCGCTGGATAGCGGAGTTTCCCGAGCATGCAGGCCTGTGGGGCAGCGGCGCATTGGGCGAAAACCTCGCCATGCACGGATGGGAAGAAACCGATGTCTGCATCGGCGACATCGTTCGCGTTGGCGGTGCCATCCTTCAGGTCACGCGGCCACGGAAACCGTGCTTCAAACTGGCGCTGCGCTTCGACGACCTGCGTCTGCCGCGACGACTAGTCGAGACCGGCCGCTGCGGATGGTACTATCGCGTGCTGGAGCCGGGCGCGATCGCGGAGGGCGACGAGGCAGTTCTCCTCGAGCGGTTGCATCCGGAATGGTGCATCCGCCGCGTCAACGACCTCAGCATTCAGCCCGACGCTGATCCGACTGAGTTACGCAAGATGGCCGCGCTGCCCGAACTCGCCGGCAATTGGCGCGCCCAGGTGCAGGCGGCAGCGCTCGCGGGAGAGGCTGCTGCGCGCAACACTGCATTCCGGGAATTCATCGTCCTCAAGACCATCGACGAGAGTGCCACGATCCGCTCGTTCGAACTCGCCCCCGCTGACGGAGGCGGAATTCCGGCCGCTCAGCCAGGCCAGCATCTCGTCATCAGCGCTCAGGCCGACGGACGAAAGATGTCTCGTCCTTATTCGATTTCGGCCATCGCCAACGGCCACCTGCAGATCAGCGTCAAACGGGAGACCGGCGGGTTCTCGGAGTGGCTGCACACGCGCGTCAAGGCCGGCGACCGGCTCAACGTGCTTGGTCCTCGCGGCTCGTTTCAACTGGAAAGCACCAGCGGACTGCCGCTGGTCCTGATCTCCGCCGGAGTCGGCATCACCCCGATGATCGCGATGCTGCAGGCGGCGACGACGAATAACGGCGCCAGGATCGTGCCGAAGGGTGTATCGTTCATCCACTGCGCCCGGGATTCCAGCCATCACGCTTTCAGGGCGCAACTGGCCGACATCCGTGCAAGGCATCCGTCGGTATCCTTTCACACGCGCTTCAGCCGGCCGGGCGCGGAAGACCGGATCGGCGTCACGCATGACAGCGTCGGTCGCGTCGATCGAGATCTGATCCATCGGACGATTGCGCTGCTCGGCGCGTGCAACGTCTACATCTGTGGCCCCATCGCCTTCATGGCCAATGTCAGTCGCTGGATAGGCGAGATCGAGCAATCAGGTATTCGCGTCATGACGGAAGCATTCGTGCCTTCCGGCGCCGCAGCGAGCGCGGATCGAAAGCGCCGTCCCGATCACGCGCGCGTCAGCTTCGCGCGGTCGGCTCGATCGCTCGAAATGAACGGTTCCGGCTCGCTGCTCGATCTCGCGGAGTCCGAGGGATTGCCGGTCGTGAGCGACTGCCGCTCAGGCACCTGCGGCGCTTGCGCCGCCCGGGTGATCTCCGGCGAGGTCGGATACGATTTCGAACCGGTCGCGCCGATGAATGACGGGGAAGCGCTGCTGTGCTGCGGTTTCCCGCTTAGCGAAAAGCTCGTTCTCGATCTCTGAGGTCGAGAATGGTCATCGATCTTCAAGTCGCGCCGCCATCAGAAGTGCGATGTCTGTCAGGGAAGAACGCGCCGGGTCGGCCGGATTCACGCGATTGTCGAGGGACTTGAAGATGAACGTGAACATCACACGACGTCAGGCGAGCGCGATGATGCTCGCCGCATTTGCGGGCGGGCTGCGCACCGCATCGGCCAATGATGCCGCGCCGCTGCGTATAGCGCACGATTTACCGGTGGCATGGCTACCATTGTTCGTCGCCTATGAGCGCAAGCTCTGGCAGGCCGAGGGCATCGCGCCGACCACCATTCCCTCGCCGCACGGCACCGCGACCCTGATCTCCGTCGCCGGCGGCGCCGCCGACATTGGTGTGTCGACGGAAATGTCGGTTTGCGTCGGTGCCTTCAGCAAGACGCCGGTCAAGATCATCGCGAGCTTTAACCAAGTCGAGAACATGGAATTGGCCTGCTCGACCGCAATCAAGACCCCGGCCGACCTGAAGGGCAAGAAGATCGCCGTAGTGCAGGCCAACCCGTCGCAATATTACTTCTCGCTGTTGCTGAAGAAATACAATCTTACCCCGTCGGATCTTTCCATCGTACGGCTAGGACCGGCCGAAATGATCTCCGCGCTCAACGGCGGATCGATCGATGGTTTCGTCTGGCAGGAGCCTTTCCTGACGCAGGCGGCCAAGCTCGAAGGCAAGAAGTTTCATCGCCTTGCCGAGCCCGGCCTGAACGCCATCTTTGCCTCGATCATCGTCAACGAGAAGACGCTGCAGGAGCGGCGTCCGGTGCTGGTGAAGGCGCTGCGCGCGTTGGACCAGGCCTGCGCCTTCATCAAGGCCAACGGCGAGGATTCTGTGCGGATCGGCGCGCAGTTCTCGCAGATGGATCCCGCGGTCGCTGCCGACGCGATCAGCCGGATGAAAATCGGTCTGTCGCTGGATGTTCCCATGATGAAGGCGAAGATGATCGACGAGGCCAATTGGGCACTGGCCGAAGGTATTGCCCGTCCGGGATCGCCGGTTCCCGACTACGCCGATTATCTCGATCCCACCCTGCTGGCCGATGCGAGAAAGACATGATGACGCAAACCCTGCAGCAGCCGGCCTTCACCGCGATTCCCAACTTCATAAACGTCGATTCCGTTACCTTCCGGTTCGACCCGAAGCAACTTGCGCTTGGCAACGTCAAGCTGACCATCCCGCTCGGCCAGTTCGTCTGCCTCCTCGGTCCGAGCGGCTGCGGGAAGACCACGCTGCTCAATCTGATCGCCGGCTTCCTGGTTCCGACCGACGGCTATGTGTTCGTCAACGGCAAGGTTGTCGACGGCCCCGGTCCGGATCGCGGTATGGTATTCCAGGACTATTCGCTATTTCCCTGGCTGACCGTGCTCAAGAACATCGAGTTCGGGCCCGGCATTGCCGGCATGAGCGCGTCGGCCCGGCGCGAGCGGGCCATGCACTATCTCGAATTGGTCAATCTTGGGCAGATCGCCGACCGCTACCCCACCCAATTGTCCGGCGGTATGAAGCAGCGTGTCGCGATCGCCCGGGCGCTCGCCGCCGGGCCCAAAGTCCTGCTGATGGACGAGCCGTTCGCCGCGCTCGATGCGATGACGCGAAGCAAGCTGCAGAGCGAACTGATCCGCATTCACGAACTCGAACGACCCACCATCCTGTTCGTAACCCACAACATCGACGAGGCGATAAGGCTCGCCGACCGCGTTTTGGTGATGTCGCCCAATCCCGGCCGCGTCGTATCCGATGTCATGATTGATCTGGAGAAGCCCCGTGCTCGCACCTCCGTCGAATTCGCTCGCTTCTACGACCGTTTCGAAACAGAAATCGGCCTTGAAAGCTCCTAGCATCCGGAAGGATACGCGCAGGGTCCGGAGCGCAGCCATCAGCGCCGCCGGCATCGGGGGGTTCTTCCTGCTCTGGCACCTGATCGCTACCAGCGGCTTGGTCGACCCGGTCATGCTGCCGTCGCCCGCCGAGGTCTTCCGCTCGGCATTCGCGATCGCGAAGACCGGCGAACTTCAGGACCATATTCGTGCGAGTGTCTTCAGAATGGCGCTGGGTTATGCTGCGGGATCCGGCATGGGCATCCTCTTGGGAGTGCTGCTGGGCCGCAGTACCTTCCTGGAGTCCTTGGTGGGACCTATCCTGCAGATGGCGCGGGCCATCCCGCCGCTCGCGCTAGTGCCGCTGATCATTTTCTGGTTCGGCATCAACGAAGGCGCCAAAGTGTCCCTGATCGCCTGGGCGACGTTCTTCCCGGTCTGGATCAATACTCTACTCGGCGTCAAGGGCGTGAATCCGCTGTTCATCCGTGCTGGCCAGAGTCTCGGTGCGCGTCGCGGTACGCTGCTCCTCAAAGTCGTCATACCGGCAGCGCTGGCGCCGATCTTCTCCGGCATGCGGGTCGCTTTGTCGATCTCCTTCACGGTGCTGGTCGCGGCCGAGCTGGCCGGCGCGCTGGCCGGCCTCGGCTATCTGATCCAGATGTCGGCGCTGTCGTTCCGTGTCGACACCATCTTCGTCGGCATCGTCGTGCTCGCGATCCTCGGTTTTATCGCCGACACGCTTTTCATGATGCTGCTGTATTGGCTCTTTCCCTGGTACCGCAGCGAGCAGACGGGAAAGTAACCCGCGAGCAAGTCAAGGTTGCCCTAATTGAGCAATTGCTCAAACGCTCAAGACACCCTCCAACCATCGAGTGAGCGGTCTCTCCATCTTCCGCGTCCCGCTTTTTGCGACACTGCTGTCCGCTTCCTAAGGCTACTTCGGGATTAACAGCGTCGATAGTTTAGGTACACGCAACGAGGAGTGCTAATTATCCACTAGCGCTCCGAAACCTAGGATCTGAGCCATGAAGACTATCAAGATGAAGCGCGGCGCGAAACGTGGCAACCCGGATCGTGGATTTTCGCTCGAGATAATCTATCCCGGCCTGACGTTTGAAAGAGGCGATAGTGGCGTTGGAGCTATTGGCCGGATCGATCGGGCTCGCATTCACCCCGGGCACACGATAGCGATGCATCCTCATCGTGACGACGAGATTCTCACCTATGTGCGAGTCGGGTCGATGCTCCACAAGGACACTGTCGGACACCGTGAGGAAATCCGGCCTAATCGGCTAATGATGATGAATGCAGGCCATACATTCCAGCACGAGGAGACGATCCTCGGGAGCGAACCGCAGGAAGCCCTTCAGATTTTCCTGCGCCCTCGCGCGACATCCCTTGAGCCGAAGGTGCAGTTCCATGACTTTGGCGAAGCAGTGAGCGTTGACGCCTGGCGTCTCCTCGCCGCTCCGAGCGGCGCACCGCTAGAGGTGCGTGCTCAAGTTTGGGTACAGGATACCCGATTGTCCGGTGGTAAGACCCTATCGTTACCGCAAGTCCAAGCGCTCGGAGCTACACGATTGCTCTACGTGTTCTCGGGAGATGTGCGTGTAGGCGATCTGGTGCTCGAGGCTGGCGAAGGCGCGTTCCTCTCGGAACGCGAAGTCGAGGTAGCATCGAATTCCGGCGCCGATCTGGTGTTGTTCACGACTGACGAAAAAGCGCCGGTCTTCAAGGGTGGAATGTTCAGCGGAAACGTGCTGGTCATGACTGCCTAGTAATCCGAGGTGCCGTTCCGGTGAAGCCGGAACGGCACCCCTTGCGATTCCGATTAAGACGACAAACGCCGGTTGACGATCATCGCTCCATTGACGGGTGAGCGCGCACCAAAATTGCTGCCCGACCGCTTGCGGCCCATTGATCGATCTGCGGTTTTCTCATGCATAAAAGCGGCATAGAGCCGCTTCTTTTTATTTGGCTGTAGCCAGTCGAACCCGCACGGCGGCAGCCAACCTCGTCTAGTGGCCTCCGAAATCAGATCTCTCAGGCCTGAACATACGGCGCGGGCCGGCCCCTTTAACGTAAACATCCTCGCGGAAGGTCAAATCAACCTATCGCCCCTGCCTGCTCGAAGAGGCACGCCCCACATAGAAGCCGACACGAAGTCTGATCCGACGAAGTTGTACTACGTGCAACGATTGAAGGGCCATAGCGGAACCAATGGTGACGGCGGTCCTTCTCGGTTGGCTACTTATACGATGATATGATTTCCCTATCTGGGCGCTCGAGGCTACCCAAGTAGCTCCAGAAGTAAGGCTGTGCGGCATATCGATTGATGTCGATCGCTTACTTCAGTTCGGCCGTCGCTGGTCGTTCCATCGGGGAGTGCACTTCATTGAAGGATGCTCAAGCACCGAAGCTGATTCGACGTGACATACTTCGGCTCACTTTTGTTAGTGCCTGCACATTGGCTGCGGGTCCGGTCATGCCGACAGCGGCTGCGGCGAAGCTTGTCGATCTCGATCAGAAGCGTAGGGCTCGCTATCGACCTGACTCACAGGAAGTCAGGAATTTCTATCGCGTAAACAGCTATCCTGCTCGATAGGAGGCTTCCGTGCTGATCAGGAAGTCTGACCGTCGGCCAGAGCGTGCCAACCGAATCGATGCGGTGACTGACGAAGCATCGGGGAAGCTGGACAGGCGCACATTTCTGAAGCAATCGGGAATTACGGCTGGCGCATTGGCGGCGGTGGGTGAACTTGCGCTGCATAGCGTGCGAAGGGTAGAGGCGGGACCACCGCCGCCCGTCGGCGCGTCGGTTACGATCCGGAAGAATATCTGTACGCATTGCTCGGTCGGCTGCTCGGTAATCGCCAAGGTCGCCAACGGCGTGTGGATTGGACAGGAGCCCGACTTCGGCAGTCCGATCAATCGTGGTTCGCATTGTTGCAAGGGTGCTGCGGTTCGCGACGACGTGCTGAACGAGCGACGCCTGCGCTATCCGGTCAAGCTCGTTGACGGACGGTGGACGCGTATCTCTTGGGAGAAGGCGATCGACGAAATCGGCGACAAGCTATTGGACATCCGCCAGAAAGCGGGGCCCGATTCGGTCTATTGGCTCGGTTCCGCGAAGTTCACCAACGAGGCCGCCTATCTCAATCGCAAGCTCGCGGCGTTCTGGGGCACCAACAATTCCGATCATCAGGCGCGGATCTGTCACTCGACAACGGTCACCGGCGTAGCCAATACCTGGGGTTACGGTGCGATGACCAATAGCTACAACGACATCCGCAACGCCAAGACCATCCTGCTCATGGGCGGCAATCCTGCCGAAGCTCACCCGGTGTCCCTACAGCACATTCTCGAAGGCAAGGAGCTCAACCGCGCCAACATGATCGTGGTCGATCCCCGGATGACGCGAACGGCCGCGCACGCGACCGAGTACGTCCGGGTTCGCCCCGGCACGCATATCGCCACGATTTACGGCATGTTGTGGCACATCTTCGAGAATGGGTGGGAAGACAAGGAATTCCTCAGTCAACGTGTCTATGGACTTGATGAAGTCCGAAAGGAAATTGCAAAGTGGCCTCCCAAGGAGGTCGAGCGCGTGACCGGCCTGCCCGAGGCGCAGGTCAAGCACGTCGCCCAATTGTTCGCGACGCAGAAGCCGGCCACGCTGATCTGGGCGATGGGGCAGACCCAGTTCGCCACCGGAACCGCCAATGTCCGGGCCAGTTGCCTGTTGTTGCTCGCCACCGGGAACGTGGGGATGCCAGGTGCCGGCGCCAACATCTTCCGCGGTCATACGAACGTGCAAGGCGCGACCGACCTCGGTCTCGATGTCACCTCCTTGCCGCTTTACTATGGCCTGGCTGAAGAGGCTTGGCGGCATTGGTGCCGGGTGTGGGAGGTCGATTACGACTGGATGAAGTCGCGTTTCCCCGACAAGAAGCTGATGGAGACCCCGGGGATCCCGAGCACGCGCTGGTTCGACGCAGCCTTGCTGCCGAAGAATCAGATCAGTCAGCCCAATCCGGTACAGGCCATGTTCATCATGGGACACGGCGTCAATACCATCACTCGAATGCCTGAGGCCGTGAAGGGCATCGAGAAGCTCGAGATGCTGGTGGTCTGCGACCCCTATCCGACAGCGTGGTCGGTGCTGTCGGAGCGGAAGAATGGCACCTACTTGTTGCCCGCCTGCACGAGTTTCGAGATGGATGGCTCGCGCACCAACTCCAACCGCTCGCTGCAATGGGGCGAGAAGATCGTCGATCCGGTCTTCGAGGCGAAGAACGATTACGACACGATGTACATGCTCGCCCGCAAGCTCGGCTTTGCCGACCTGATGTTCAAGAACATCAAGGTCGAGAACGGCGCGGTTTTGGCGGAGGACATCCTGCGCGAGATCAATCGCGGCGGTTGGTCGACCGGATATTGCGGACAGTCGCCGGAGCGGCTCAAGGCGCATATGCGCAACCAGCACAAGTTCGATCTGGTAACGCTGCGGGCGCCGAAGGACGATCCCGAGGTGGGCGGGGAATATTACGGCCTGCCATGGCCATGCTGGGGCACGCCGGAATTCAAGCATCCGGGCACACCGATTCTCTACAACACCAATCTTCCCGTGAAAGAAGGCGGCGGCACCTTTCGCGCGCGGTTCGGGGTCGAACGCGTCGTCAAGCGCAAGGTGGTGGAGAACGGGCAGGAAGTGGAGCGGGAAGATCACGATAATCTCCTCGCAGAGGGCTCGTACTCCGTCGGTTCGGAGATCAAGGACGGCTATCCCGAATTCACCCTCGGCGTGCTTAAGAAGCTCGGCTGGGACAAGGATCTCACCGCGCAGGAGCTCGAGGTGATCGCGCGCATCAATCCGGTTGATCCCGACAAGGTGTCGTGGTCGACCGATCTTTCCGGCGGCATCCAGCGGGTCGCGATCGAGCACGGCTGCTCGCCCTACGGAAACGCCAAGGCTCGCATGATTGCGTGGAATCTTCCCGACCCAGTTCCGGTGCATCGCGAGCCGATCTACACGACGCGGCCCGATCTCGTAGCCGACTATCCGACCTTGCCTGACGCGAAGCAATTCCGTGTGCCCAATATCGGCTTCTCCGTACAGAAGGCCGCTGTCGACCGCGCAATCGCGAAGCAGTTCCCGCTGATCCTAAGCTCGGGCCGCCTGGTCGAATACGAGGGCGGTGGCGAGGAAACACGGTCAAACAAATGGCTCGCCGAATTGAAGCAGCACATGTATGTCGAGATGAATCCGGCGGATGCGGCCGAACGCGGCATCGTCGACGGCGGCTGGGTCTGGGTGACGGGTGCGGAGAACGGCTCGCGGGCCCGGATGAAGGCGCAAGTGACCGAACGCGTCGGCAAAGGCGTGGCCTGGATGCCCTTTCATTTCGCTGGCTGGTATGAGGGCGCCGATCTCCGCGCGAAATACCCGGCGGGCACCGATCCCATCGTGCTCGGTGAGAGCGTCAATACGCTGACAACCTATGGCTATGATCCTGCCACCGGCATGCAGGAACCGAAAGCCACGCTGTGCCAGATCAGGGCCGCATGAGAGGTTGGACCGATGGCACGCATGAAATTCCTCTGTGACGCGGACCGTTGCATCGACTGCAATGCCTGTGTGACCGCCTGCAAGAACGAGAACGAGGTGCCCTGGGGCATCAACCGGCGCCGTGTCGTCACAATCAACGACGGCCAGCCCGGTGAGCGGTCAGTGTCGATGGCCTGCATGCACTGCACCGATGCGCCTTGCGCCTCGGTGTGCCCGGTCAAATGCATCTATCCGACCGACGACGGAATCGTCCTGCACAATAAGGATCTGTGCATCGGCTGCGGCTATTGCTTCTACGCCTGTCCGTTCGGAGCGCCGCAGTATCCGCAGGTCGGAAACTTCGGCTCCCGCGGCAAGATGGACAAATGCACCTATTGCGCTGGCGGCGGCGGGCCAGAGGAGCCGGGTAGCGCCGAGGAATATGCAAAATACGGCTCGAACCGCTTCGGCGAAGGCAAGCTGCCGATGTGCGCCGAGATGTGCTCGACCAAGTCGCTGCTCGCGGGCGATGGCGACATCATTGCGCAACTCTACGAGGAACGCGTCAAGAAGCGCGGTTACGGCTCCGGTGCCTGGGGCTGGACGACGGCCTATCACGAGGACGTCAAGACTTAACGACCCGCGCTTGCTGCCGGTGGGTGCGCGAAGATTAGAGACGAAGATTGGGTATCCGTCATGACGGCTTTCGCATGCATTCGCAACATAGCGTTCCTGCTGATGCTGCTCGGGGTTACGACAGCATCAGCGTTCGCCCAGAAGTTCGGGCCCGACGGGGCGCCCAATCCGACCGCCAGCGTGACCGACCAGAAGATGCTGCTCGAGCAGACCCCGCGCATCCAGGGCCGGATCGACATTCCCGACGTGAAAGCCAGCGTGCTGATGCAGCCGATGGGACGAACCTGGGATTATTTCCACGAGGTGCTGCTGCGCTGGGGCGGCGCACTGGTCATCGTTGGCACGGTCGCCATGCTGGCGCTCGCCTATCTGATTATGGGCCGGCTTCGCATCGAGGCCGGGCGCTCCGGACAGACGATCGTCCGCTTCAAGGCTTTCGAGCGGTTCTGTCACTGGTTGACCGCTGTGTCGTTCGTCTTGCTCGGGTTGACGGGCCTGAACGTCACTTTTGGCAAGGTCCTGCTGCGGCCGCTGGTCGGCCCGGAACTGTTCTCCGACATTTCCCAGATTGCGAAGTACGTGCACAATTTCACGAGCTTCGCCTTTCTGACAGGCCTTGTCCTGATCACGGTTCTCTTCTTCAAGGACAATCTCCTCCGGAAGGTCGACATCGACTGGGTCAGGCAAGGCGGCGGCTTCATCAAGTCGAAACATGCGCCCGCGGGACGCTTCAATCTCGGTGAGAAATTTGTCTACTGGCTATCGGTCGCCGCTGGCCTCGCTGTCTCCGTATCGGGATTCGTGCTGCTGTTTCCCTTCTACGGAACCGATATTGCGGACATGCAGATCGCCCAGATCGCGCACGCGGTCGTAGCGATCCTGTTCATCGCGTTGATCCTGGGACACATTTATATCGGCACGCTCGGTATGGAGGGCGCGTTCGAGGCCATGGGCACCGGCGAGGTCGATATCAATTGGGCCCGAGAGCACCACGATCGCTGGCTGACCGAAAAGCTCGCCGAAGGCAGGCAAACGTCGGTAGCGCAAGCGGAATGAGGCGCTTCGAGGAAGTAGGATACCGTGACCAGCGTCCCGAAATCTGACAGGCGAATACTGATCTGCTCCTGCGAAGGGTCGATGCCGCTCGACGTAACTACAATCAGCGGCGCCTGTCGCGGTGGCGTTACCGCTACAACGCATCTGTGCAGCACCGAGTTGGACCGGTTCAAAGCTGTTGCCAACGAAGATGTTCCGCTCACGGTAGGGTGCACGGAGCGAGCGACACTGTTTAGGCAGATAGCAGCCGAAAATGATCGCTCCAATCCGATAGAGTTCGCCAATCTCCGCGAGACCGCGGGTTGGTCCGGAGATTCCGATCGCGCCGGACCGAAGATGGCAGCTCTGCTGGCCGCCGCGGCCGAAGCCACCACACCAGTGCCAATGGTCCAGCTGGAAAGCAGCGGCATCATTTTGATCTACGGTCGAGACGAAGCTGCGATCGAGGCTGGCGAGCTACTGAAGGATCATCTCGACGTCACGGTGATGATCGTGCCACCAACCTCTATTACGCCGCCGCGCGGGGCCGATTTTCCGATCGCCAAGGGTCGGATACGAGCCGTCAGCGGCCATCTGGGTGCGTTCAACGTGGTGGTCGACGATTTCGTCGAAGCTGCAAGGTCCTCGCGGCGCGTCCTGACGTTTGATCCATCGCGGAACAACGCCCGTTCGGTATGCGACATTGTACTGGACCTGACTGGCGGGCCCGCGCTGCTTCCGTCAGATCTGCGCGACGGTTATTTGCGCGCGGACCCCGCCAGTCCGGGCGCAATCCTCCGGGCTGTACTCAAGGCGCGCGATCTCGTCGGGACTTTCGAGAAACCGCGCTACATCGCTTTCGACGCCGGACTTTGCACGCACTCTCGGTCGAAACAGATCGGGTGCACCCGTTGTCTCGACGTCTGTCCTGCCAGCGCGATCGCGCCTGCCGGCAACCATGTGGCGATCGATCCCAATATCTGCGCGGGCTGTGGCCAATGTGCAACAAGCTGTCCCACCGGAGCCGCGTCATATGCGCTGCCGCCCGAAGACGCACTAGTCAGAAGGCTCCGCGCCATGGTGATCGCATATCGTCAGGCCGCCGGTGAGCGGGCCGTTGTTCTTGTCCATGACGAGAGCCACGGTGCACAGCTGATCGACGCGCTGGCGCGATTCGGTGCCGGCTTGCCGGCAAACGTACTGCCATTCGCGGTTAATGAAGTTACGCAGGTTGGGCTCGAGACCATCATGGCGGCTTTGGCATACGGCGCCTCAGCGCTGCGCTTCCTGATACGCGCAAAACCGCGCCATGACGTCTCCGGAGTGACGCGGACTATCGCCCTGGCTGAGCCTATTCTTGTCGGGCTCGGTTTTGGCCCCGACCGCCTCTCAGTCATCGCGACCGATGATCCTGACCAACTGATCGAGGCGCTCGGCAAAGCTCCGGCCGACGCGCCGGCGCCACACCCTACGAGTTTCCGCCCCGTGGGCCCCAAGCGCGACGTGTTGCGTTTTGCACTCGCCGAGCTTCACCGCGCTGCACCTGCACCCGTCGATGTCGTTCCGTTGCCCGCGGGTGCCCCGTTAGGGGCCATCGAGATTGATGCGGCGGGCTGCACGCTTTGTCTATCGTGCGTCTCGGCCTGCCCGACCGGCGCCCTGCGCGACGACCCCGAGCGCCCGGCATTGCGGTTCGTCGAAGACTCCTGCGTTCAGTGCGGCCTGTGTCGGACGACGTGTCCGGAGAACGTCATCACGCTGGTGCCCCAGATCGATTTCCGCGCTAGTCGCGCGCCGATTAAGGTCCTCAAGGAGGAAGAGCCGTTTTGCTGCATCCAATGCGGCAAGCCGTTCGGCGTTAGGAGTAGCATCGAGCGTGTAATCACCAAGCTCGAAGGCCAGCATTGGATGTATTCGGGCTCGGGTCAGAGCCTGGATGCCATAAAGATGTGCGGTGACTGCAGGGTCGGATTTATCGTGGCAAAGGGACCAAGGCTCGACAGTTCGCCAAGTCGGAAAGTCCGCACCACAGATGATTTCCTGCACGATCCGATGCCAAGAGATCGGACGGCATCCTCCGTAGGCCCATTCGATCACGATCTGTCCGAGCAAAGTTAGAGCGACGCATACTTCTGGGATGTCTATTGCATAAATCTCGCATGTCGCGAACTGAGATTAAGGGAGATAACAGGGTGATCTCTACTACTCTTGTAAGCATCGTCGTTGGGGTCGCAATAGAACGACGTAAGGCGAACAGCCAATGGCTCGATTTTCTGTGGCGACCTGCTTTTGTCTTCGCAGGCGAGCCGTCTGCCAAACCGTGGACCGTAATCGGAGACAATGGCAAAGCTAAGCTGTTTTACGCTGGCGAAGCTGTTATCGAGTTGCATCGCACCGAAACCACCGGCTACTGCGAAAATCTGTCGTCTGGCTCGCCCGCGCTTTGGGTCAAGGTTCGGCCTACAGGGTCAGATCCCCCATTAGAGTTGGTTGCGATTACTGCCGATCCGGCGGAAGGCGAGGCGTTTACCGATTCAGGCGATAGTCTGGTGGAAGCCGTGCCTATGCCGATCGGAATATACAATATCATCAGCCGTTTCGTTGCCGAGCATCACGTAGAGCGCGCTTTTGTCAAGCGACAGCGTATACGTTAGTGCTTCCTTGTTTTTGAGGGGCAGAATAGTGCGAGACGGTACTGTCTTTCTTCGATGGGCGCGGCTTAAGCAAAAGATAAAGGGGCACGATAACTCTGTACCGCAGCAAAAGGCCGCACGGAGCGCGTTTCAAAGTAAGGCCGATGGCGCATTTGCTCCAGCGGTTTTGCCGGCGGTCGAATCAATTTCCGATCGGACTGACATCTCCGCGTATCTACGCTGCGGTGTTCCGAAGGACTTGGCGCGTGCAGCACTACGTCGAGCTTGGACTGCTGACCCAGCCATCCGCGACTTCATCGGGATTGCCGACAATCAGTGGAATTTCAACGATCCTGACGCAATGTCTGGATTTGGGCCGCTCGAGTTAACTGCTCCGATCTGGTCGCGTATTTGCAGAAGAGAGTGAGGCAGGAACCTGCCTCAATTGGAGATCCGGATGGGTTGATGTTCGAGCCGGAGGTTCTACCAACGAGTTCTCTCATCGAGCCGTCGGGTCCGCCTACTTGGCCAGTGCCGAGTGACGGGCTTAAGGTCTCTGACTGCCCCTGTATAACTTCGCGTTCGCCAGCTGTGGCGGCCGAAATCAAACCCCGCGGACGGCGTAGCGCCATGGTAGCGCTCTGCCGCGCTAAAGCGGGCGAAGTCGAAATGGGAATGTAGTTGTGGAGATCAAAGACGAGCTTGATCTGGCTAGGTCGAAAGAATACGCCTTGCTGGCGGCACTGCTGACGCGCAGCCCTGACGATCTCCTCTTGCGTCGAATCTCAGCAATAGCGGCAGATCAAAGCCCGTTGGGAGTAGCGCACGCCAACCTTGCTCATGCGGCCCATCGGTCAAATGAGCAGACCGCTGCGCGGGAGTTTTTTGCCCTTTTTTCAGGTTTGGGCAAAGAGGCGTTGCTCCCCTATGCATCCCACTATATGTCGCATACCTTGTATGGCAGGCCACTGGTACAATTACGTGAAACATTGCTGTCGCTGAACCTTGCGATGGCACAAGATAGAAACGAGCCGGAAGATCACGCGTCACTGGTGTGCGAAGTCGTGGCCGCCATTGCCAGCGGGCGCGTCTCAGTGGACGCTGGTGCTGAGCGTGTCTTTTTTCACGAACACGTCTCAAGCTGGATGATCCAATTCTTCGATGATCTTGAACGGACAAGATCAGCAGACTTTTACGCCGCGGTCGGCAAGGTTGGGCGAACGTTCATCGATATCGAACTGAAGGCGTTTATACTCGCTAACTAACGGCGCTATCCGTAATCAAGCAAAAAGTCGAAAGGGAACATCATATCATGCGGGCTTTCGTCGCTTCGTTGTTCTGCGTCGTCCTTATCGCGGTCGCCTCTGCCGCTGTCATCGATCGCTACGTGCAGGAGACCGTCCTTGTGGCGTTCGCCGAGCATGGCGTGCGCCCTTAATTGTCATTGTCCATCAAGTGATAAGCACGCGCAGGTCAGGACTATTTGATGATACATCGTTTTGGTGCGTCTTTTGTTGTCTTGGTCCTGATCACGGCCCTTTCGATCGTCTACGTGAGGCGACCGCAGTCTATAGAGTTGTATGCTGCGGCAATGCCATCTTTGATCGAAATGCACGACCGTGCAGGCGTTCACGGACTTTCCGACGACAATCTAGATGATCAAGCACTTGTTTTTCCGGGCAAGCCAGAATGATATTTTGTGCTGCTCGGCCGAACCTCATTTTACCCAGCTGAACAGATGTCGAAAAGAAAAGCGCAAGTATGCGTGTTCCGTCTCCGATGAATTCGTGAGCCAAGCAAAGACGAAGCGAGAACAGGGAGCAAAAAAGGCAGGCTATGGCTTGGCCCTCAGTGTTGGGGGCGCCCGACCCAGGACGATATTTTCTCGCAACATCGCGCTCATTGCTCCGGTGCTGCGATGTTTCGGCGATCTTGGTCGAGGCGAACGCAAGGTACGTCCCAGTTGACTCTTCTGTCGTCCATCATCCTTACAGACTAATTGTTGAGCCGTCATTGTGGGCTAGAACACAACGGCTGTTGTACGCAGGAGAAGGCAGATGTCGGAAGGTTGGGACGCGACGACGCTCGCCCGGGCGCAGTTCGCTTTCACGATGTCGTTCCACATCGTGTTCCCAGCCTTTTCGATCGGGCTCGCCAGCTATCTCGCGGTCCTTGAGGCGCTATGGCTCGTCACCAAGCGCGAGGTCTTCATCAATCTGTTCAACTATTGGCTGAAGATTTTTGCCGTCGCCTTCGGCATGGGCGTGGTATCGGGCATTGTGATGTCCTACCAGTTCGGCACGAACTGGTCGGCCTTCTCCGACAAGACAGGGCCCGTGATCGGTCCGCTTATGGCCTATGAGGTGCTGACGGCGTTCTTCCTCGAGGCGGGCTTCCTCGGCGTCATGCTGTTCGGCCTCGACCGCGTCGGCCCGAGGCTGCATTTCTTTGCGACCCTGATGGTCGCTGTCGGGACGCTGATTTCGGCGTTCTGGATCTTGTCCGCCAATTCCTGGATGCAGACGCCGGCCGGCCATGCCGTCAATGATGCAGGCCAGTTTGTTGCGGCAGACTGGTTGAAGGTGATCTTCAACCCGTCCTTCCCATACCGTCTCGTGCACATGGTGCTTGCAGCTTATCTCACCACCGCCTTCGTAGTCGGCGGAGTGGGTGCCTGGCATCTGCTGCGCGACCAGCGTCTGGCCGGCCCGCGCGTGATGTTCTCAATGGCGATGTGGATGGCGACGATCGTAGCGCCAATCCAGATTTTTGCTGGCGACCAGCACGGGCTCAATACGCTGGAGCACCAGCCGGTTAAGATCATGGCGATGGAAGGCCATTTTGATAGCCATAAGGACGGCGCACCGCTGTACCTGTTCGGCTGGCCCAACCTGGCCGCAGGTAAACTGGATTACGCGATTGGCGTACCAAAGCTGGGCTCGCTGATCCTGAAACATTCGCTCGACGCGCCGATGGCCGGCCTTGACACTGTGCCGCGCGAGGACTGGCCGCCTGTCCCGATCACCTTCTGGTCGTTCCGCATCATGGTCGGCATGGGATTGTCGATGATGACGCTTGGCCTGCTCAGCCTGCTGATGCGGTTTCGCGGTACGCTGTATAGTTCTCGCCTGCTGCATCTGATTGCTGTGGCGATGGCGCCGTCGGGTTTTGTCGCGGTCCTCGCTGGTTGGATTACCACCGAGACCGGCCGACAGCCGTTCACCGTATATGGCCTGTTGCGGACCGCTGATTCGGTCTCGCCGCTGGCCGCGCCCGCGGTCGGCTCGTCGTTGATCGCTTTCATCATCGTCTATTTCGTCGTGTTCACAGCAGGCGCGATCTATCTGCTCCGCTTGATGGCACAGCCGCCGCATCATCGCGAGCAGGGGCCGCGCAGCGACGTGCCGGCGCGCGCCGCCGGTATCACGCCCGCCGCTGCCACCGCCGCCGAGGGAACGCTGAGATGATCACCATCGATCTTCCCGTGATCTGGGCCTTCATCATCGCGTTTGCGGTGTTCGTCTATGTTGTGATGGATGGTTTCGACCTCGGGCTCGGCATACTTTTTCCGCTGTTTCCGAAGAAGGCCGACCGCGACGTCATCATGAACAGCGTCGCGCCAGTCTGGGACGGCAACGAGACCTGGCTGGTGTTGGGCGGCGGGGGCCTGATGGCGGCTTTCCCGCTGGCTTATGCCGTCCTGATGCCGGCGCTCTACACGCCGATGATCGTGATGCTGCTCGGCCTCGTGTTCCGCGGTGTTGCCTTTGAATTCCGCTGGCGCACCCGGAGCGAACGCAACAAATGGGACCTCGCGTTTGCCGGCGGCTCACTGCTGGCCACGCTGGCGCAGGGCATTGCGCTCGGTGCTATCCTGCAGGGCATCCGTGTCACCGAGAGGCATTACGCCGGCGGCTGGTGGGACTGGCTGACACCGTTCTCGATCTTGACCGGCATTTCACTGGTCATCGGCTATACGCTGCTTGGCGCCACCTGGCTGGTGATGAAGACTGATGGCGAATTGCGCGCCCGGGCCTATCATCTGAGCTGGCTGCTCCTGGTCGCGATGTTGTGCGCTATCGGCATAGTCAGCATCGCAACCCCGCTCCTGAGCGTGCAATACACCCAGCGCTGGTTCGGCTGGCCGAACATCATCCTTACCGCGCTGGTGCCGATTGCGGTGGCGGCCGTTACCGCGCTACTGATGCGCAGCCTCGCCAACAAAGATGACTACAAACCGTTCTTCCTAACGCTCGCGCTATTTGCGCTGTCCTACGCGGGGCTCGGTATCAGCATGTATCCTTACATCGTGCCGCAGACTATAACGATCTGGCAGGCAGCCTCGCCGCACAACACTCAACTATTCATGCTGGGAGGCGTCGCGATCCTGATTCCTCTGATCCTCGGGTACACCGCATGGGCCTATTGGGTGTTCCGCGGAAAGGTCAGGGCTGGACAAGGCTATCATTGATGGCAAATGGACCCCCGGTGCAGGATCGGTCAACTTCAGGAACGCTGGCGCAGCGCGTGCTTTGGTTCGCGGTCCTCTGGCTCGGCGGCGTCGGCACCGTGCTGCTGATCTCCTACGGACTGCGGTTATGGATTGCGCCAGAATAGCATGCGCTCGCAGCTCTTGTGCTAGGACGCGAACCATCGGCAATGCCGCTGGCCGAACGCGCCAAATGGAATGATCCTGTCGACGGGTTGGGTCTCCGGCGATCGGATACCAGTTGAAACTTCGTGTTATTCGAGATCGGGCGTCGGCATCATGACGTCGAGCAGGCGCTCAATGCGAAAGGGATCGACGTCGACCGTGCATTTGCGCCCTTCGACTATTGAGTGCGTCTCTCAATCGGCCTGTCTGCAGGGAACGCGCGGGCGGCTGTCGGGGATCTGCTGAGAAAATCTTGATCATACGAGTGGGTTTTGTTGCGATTGTAATCGTCTGGAAATGGTGCTGCTCTGCGCGCGCAGAGCGCCAAGCCAGATGCTTCCTAAGACGGCTCTCGGAAACGTGTGCTGCAATTTCGGGTTGCCGTCTTATATGTTTGCGGCGAGCCGGTAAGATCGGAGTTACGAAAGCTGAGGTCAAGCCGCGCTCGCCGTCTAACTGGCACTAACGCGGTAAAATCGGTTCCTTGCCCCCAAGCGACAGCTCAGAGCGCCGGGTGCCTTTATGTCTCGTCGTCGAAGACGACATGACCATGCGGCATCTGGTGACCAATTATCTCGAAGACCACGACATTCGGACTCTCTCTGCTTCGCGACGAGAGGAAGTCCCGGCTCTCCTTCTCCGCAATCCACCGGACCTCGTAGTGCTCGACCTTCGTCTCGGTCAGGAGGACGGTCTGGACTTGCTGCGCGAGATACGCGCGCAATCGGATGTGCCGGTCATCATCACGACGGGGCATCGGCGCGACGAGATCGATCGCGTGGTTGGCCTCGAACTCGGAGCCGACGATTATTTAACAAAGCCTTTCAGCCTAAGGGAGCTCGTCGCTCGTATCAGAGCTGTTCTGAGGCGACGAGAGGCCGCTCCGGTCGCGGTCCAGCGTGATGTCGAGGAAGGCCGCTGGCGTTTTGGCAATTGGCAGATCGATCGGCGCTTGCGCCGCCTGACCAACGCGAAGGGCGAGCCAATCGCCCTCACAAAGGGTGAATATGCGCTGCTGATAGCCTTTCTCGATGCGCCGCAGAAGCCGTTGACCCGCGAGCATCTGCTGCAGGCGACGCGTCTGCACGACGACGTATACGACCGGAGCATCGATGTGCAGGTGCTTCGGCTGCGCCGCAAGCTCGAGACAGATCCAAGCGCCCCATCCGTCGTCCGGACCGAACGTGGTGTCGGCTATGTCTTCACGCTATCTGTGGAGCGGCTTTGACGATGGGGCAGTAAGGGGCCGCTCATTCGGTAACGGGCCAGGAACATCGCTCGCCCTTTCGAAGGCTCCTGGGATTCGTATTACAGATGTAGCCTTTTCGGCTCGCGTTGGAATGTCCCGGAAACGCGACGGCTGCAGAGTCTCCCATGCTCACGACATGGAGACGATCATGCTACCGCTCAAGAAGCCGACGGGCGACGATCTACATAATGGCATGCCGACTCGATCTGGCAGGCGCACTCGCCAGGAACGAACGATCGTTATGGCGGGGTTCTTGCCCCGGCTATCACGGATCAATCAAGCGGCGCTTCAACCCAAGCTGGGAAGGCGCATCAGGGAGGGTTTCGCGGGCTCGGTGATGTCCTTGGCCGAACCAATTGCCGATGTTGCACTCGCCGTCGGCTCCCTGCTGGTTGCGGAATTTCTTGCCAGCTGCGCCGCCTACGCCTGTGCGATGTATTCATCCCGCGATCTTGCGGAAGAAGGCGAAGCGCCGGTCGCGCCCAGACTCGCTCCTGATCAGCCGCGGAGTGATTGGGCGAAAGGGCACGCGGGGAAGCCGGCGCTAGATCGTCCGTCGGCCAAGCCTGTTGGTCGATGACGTGGAATCGCATCGGCCGCTACCGCTTCGGGATGCGGCGCCGTTGATGTACGACGGTTCGCCCGTCAGTGGTTTCGTGCAATCGTCCCCAGCCTGGTATGCGTCGATCGGCGCGGCGGCGCTGGCGCTGGCCAGATTGATCGGCGAACGCAGGGCAGTGCGCCGCGCTGTGGCCGAACTGCGGCAGCTCGACGATCGGCTCCTGCGAGACATGGGGATCTGTCGTCTCGATATCGAAGGCGCAGCCAAAGGGAAAATCGAACTGGGATGAAGTGGATCTTGATAACCGTCTGTGCATCGACCTTGCTTGCAGGAGTGATCGCCGGCCCCGAGCCGTCGAGGGGGCCGCCTTCGACGGCTCCGGCCGACGCTGATGGTGAGCCGATCACGCCGATCCCGCCGCCGCCGCCGGCTGATCCTCGAAAGCTCGCTCTGGGCGAGCGGCTATTCGGCGATACGCGGCTGTCCGCCGATGGGACGTTTGCCTGTTCATCCTGCCACGACCTCAGCACCAATGGAGCAGATGGAGGCAAGAGGCGGAATCCGGCGTCAGGCCAGATCGACACGCCCACCGTGTTCAACGCAGCGCTGAGCTTTCGTCTCACCTGGGAAGGTCGTTACCGTACTCTTGCCGATCAGGCGGAAGCCTCGATCAGAAGCCCCGCCAACATGCGCAGCACAACTGCGGACGCCGTGAAGAAATTGCTGGCCGACACGGCCGTGAACAAGCAATTTCGCGCCGCTTACGGCCGCGACGTCGATCGCGACAGCCTGCTGGATGCAATCTCGACATTCGAGAAATCCCTGCTCACGCCGGACAGCCGCTTCGATCGGTGGCTCGCAGGCGATGCATCCGCGCTCTCTCCGGCCGAACTCGAAGGCTATAAGACCTTCAAGGCTTTCGGCTGCAGCGCGTGCCATCAAGGCGTCAATATCGGCGGCAATCTGATCGCTCGTCAGGGCATTTTCCGTCCCCTGGTTGCACGCGGGCCGTTTCGGGTTCGTGTGCCGAGCTTGCGCAATGTCGCCGTGACCGGCCCTTATTTTCACGACGGAAGCGCGGCCACTCTCGAGGAAGCTGTGCGCCGGATGGCGGCTGCGCAGCTCGATCGGACATTGAACGACGATCAAGTTGCCTCGCTTGTCGCGTTCCTGGGAACCTTGACCGGCAATTTCCGTGGCAAACCCGTTCGCGAAGGGACGCCATGAGAAGTGCGCGATGGGTGCCAGTCGCGATCGGGCTGTCGGTTCTGCTCACCTGGTTCTCGTGGCGCTCGACGAATCCGGAGGCGGAGCTTTACGACCGCGCGCTGGCCGAGATCGATCGCTTTGGCACGATAGAGGACACGCTGTACCGTGATCTCTTCACCGCCCGCGCAGGCCTGCTGCGCAACTATGATCCCTTGGTCAGTGAGATCGACGGGCTGCATCAGGCCATCGCCCGCTTGCGCGCAACCGCCCAGGTCGACAGCCAGGCCACTGAGACGATCAACCGGCTCGCCGCGTCGGTGGACCGCCAGGAGGAACTGGTCGAGTGTTTCAAGAGCCAGAATGCGGTCCTGCACAACTCGTTGTCCTTCTTCGCGCGCTTCGCGGCGAATTCCGATCAGCACGATCTGGATCTCGCCGTCAGGTCGGCGGCAACGGCCATCCTCCACCTGACGCTCGATACGTCGTCGATTGCGGTGAGGGAAGCCGAGCAGCGTCTAGATGAACTGGACGCGCAGGCGACCGGATCCGGGCAGGTGGCCCTGGTCGAGCCCTTCCTCGCTCATGGTCGTTTCCTGCACAGGCTGTTGCCTTCAGTCGACAACATCCTGAAAACGATACTGACGCTGCGGCAAAGGCAGGATCAGGAGATCTTGCGCACGGCCATCCTGCACCGGGAGGTTGCCTCGCGACATTCGGCGCGCGTCTATCGCGTGATGCTCTACGGCTCCTCGATCGCGCTGGTGGCGTTCCTGATCTATCTGGGTCTCCGGCTGAAATCACGCGCTAACGCGCTGCATCGGCGCGCGGCGCTCGAGCACATCATTGCGGACATCTCGATGGGCTTCATCAATGCGACACCGCAAGGCATTGAAGCCGAAATCCAGCGCGCGATCGCTTCGTTCGGAACTTTTGCGGGATCCGATCGCGTCTATGTCGTCGTCTCCGGCATGACCACACGGTGTTATCTCTGGCATCAGCCGGGCAGGGAGTTTCCGCCCGGTTGGCCCGAAGGCGCAATCGATTTGGCCTCCCGGATGGCCGACGGGGAAGGCGTCGTCCACGTGCCCGACGTGCGCCGCATGTCCGTGGGCGACAACAAGATCTTCCTGGAACGCATGGGCCTTGGGGGATGGGCCTGTGCGATCAACAGCGATCGCCAAGGTCGCATGATCGCCTTCGGCTTCGATGCCGTCGGTTGCAAATGTCGCGTGGCTCATACCGACGAGCTCGTTCTCTTGCGCATGGCTTTGGATACCTTCATCCATGCGGTCGAGCGACGGACCGTCGAGGAGGAACGGAACCGGCTGCAGAAGCGCTTGCAGCAGGCGCGCCGCATGGAGAGAATCGGCACCTTTACCAGCGGTATCGCGCACAACTTCAACAACATCCTGGGAGGCATTCTCGGGCATGCCGAAGTGATGGAAGAGCACGCCCGTCTCAGCTCGCCACTGGTGCGCCATCTCGCCGGGATCCGGCGAAGCGCGGACCGCGCCCGCGACCTCGTCAGTCAAATCCTGATATTCGGTCGTCGCAGCGACATCCGTCGCAATCCCGTCAGCATTGGGGCGCTTGTCGCCGAAACAGTTTCGCTGTTGCGCGTTGCGCTCCCGCCCCGGATTGAAATCGTCGTCAGACAGCATCCGGCAGGATTGATCGTCTCTGGCGATAGCGTGCAGCTGCAACAGGTCATCATGAACTTGTGCAACAACGCGGCGAACGCGATACCGGAGACGGGGCGAATCGAGATCGAGATCGAGCTGCACGAGGTGCTCGATCCGACCTGTCTCAGCCACGACACGATCGAGCCCGGCCAGTACGTGCGAATCTCCGTTTTGGACACGGGAATGGGCATGGATGGTGCGACACTGGACCGGATTTTCGAGCCGTTCTTCACGACGAGGTCCAGCGGAAACGGATTGGGACTCGCAACGGTCAAGGAGATCATCCTCGATCACGGCGGAGGCATCAACGTGCGGAGTTGTCCAGGCGAGGGCAGTCACTTCGAGATCTGGTTGCCGCGGGCAACAGCAGTGGTCTCTCCGGAGCCGCCGCCGCCGGCACATCTGACGGGACAAGGCAAGGTCGTGATGCTCGTGGCCGGTGACCGTCATCGCCTGCTCACCGACGAGGAAATGCTGGCTGCGCTCGGCTTCGAAGCCGTGGGCTTCGCCACAGTCGAAGCTGCACGTGCTGCGGCCAAAGCAGCTCCAAACCGGTTCGACATCGTAGTCGTCGGGCCGGTCTGCGCACTGGGGCAATCGCCTGAACTGGCGACCATGCTGCATAACGAGCTTCCGTCTGTTCCGATCATCCTTGCGACCAGAACGGCATTCGAGATCAGCGCCGATGCATTGTTGGCAGCCGGAATTTCCGACGTGGTGCGTTGGCCCCTCGTTGCCGAGGAGATTGCCATCGTCCTGTCGCAGGTCTTCCGGGCCTGCGAGCCCGGGGTTTCGCGACGGCCGAAATCGCAAGCCTCGGTGGCGCTCGCCAATGTGATCGCGTGCGGAGGAATGGAGGAGACGGAGGAGCCGGCGCGCCAAACCGGCAGTATGACGAATGGACCCAAAGGGAAAGGCGGGTGAAGCGCGACCGCGGAGCGGGAGAAAGGTTAGACAAATTAGCAGCGGGGATTCCGGATCGCGCCGCTGGTATCGATCGTATGCAATCGCAGCCGACGGTTGGCGGGACGGGCGACCAGGAAATATAGGAGGAGTGCGAGGAGCGACGACGCGGCCATCGCCGCCGTCATCGAGAACGCGGTCCGTCCATCGAAGCAAGCTGCCACCAGTCCGCTCGATATGGCCCCGGCGATGAGTTGGATGCTTCCGGCAGCCGCGCTGACGGAACCGGCGATGTCGGGAAGATGTTGCATCGTGGCGCTCATCAAGTTCGGCAGGCTGAGCCCGAAGCCCAGCGCGACCGCCATCAGCAGCGCGGCAACGGGCCCCGTGGGCATCCACCCGGTCAATGTCATCGCCAGCAGGGCGACGCTGGCCGCTGCCGACAGCGTCAGCCCGGTGGCGAGCATGCCTGCCGAAGATATCCCGCGCCGGGCCAGCCGCCCGTCGAGGAAGGCGCCGGCCATCACGGCAGCCGAGCAAGCGGCGAAGATAAGGCCATATTGCCCAGGTGAGAGACCGATGGCTCCGACGAAGAAGAGGGAGGATCCAGTGACGTAGGCAAACACCGTCGCGCCGCCGGCCGCGCCGACCAGAATGTAAGAGAACGACCCCGGATGCGTCAGGACGCGGTGATAGCTTTCGATCACGGCGGTGGGCACCAGGCGGGCGGACGGAGCGATCGTCGCGGTGTCGGCGAAGCGAAACATCACCACCACGAGCAGCATGAAGCCCATCGTAGCCTGGGCCGCATAGATCGACCGCCAGCCGGCCGTCGCAAGCAGGGCGGCGCCTGCCGTCGGAGCGATCACCGTAGCGATGTTGACCGCGACCATGACGTTGGCGATTCGGGTTCGTGCAGCGTCGCCAGCGAAGAGATCACGTATGATGGCAAAGATGGTGATGGTCGCGGCGGCGCCGATACCTTGAATGAAGCGGCACAGCAACAGAACTTGCAGCGAGCTGGAAAGCGCACAGCCGAGACTGGCGGCGACGAACAGCGCAAGGCCAAATGCCAGGACTGGCTTCCGGCCGAAACGGTCCGAGACGGGTCCATAGATCAGCGGAGCTGTTGCAAGGCTGACCATGAAGGTGCTCACTGTCAGCCCGACGTCCGATGCTCTCGCGCCAAAGGTGGTCCCGGTGGCTGCCAGCGCCGGCAGATTGATGTCGATGCTGGAATACGGCACGGTCGCCAGCATCCCGAGCAGCAGAACGTAGGCGAAGGAGTCAGGTTCGATGCGCATGAACGAACATCCGTGGTTATTGACGAACCCTGATGGCGGGACGGAGGGCGGTGGCACCGTCCTCCGTCGCCGCGGCTGGCTACCCGATCACCCGCGCCGGCCGGCGCGCCGATCCCGGTTCGGCGCGCCCGAGCGGAGGCGTGACAACCTGTTATCGTCTGCAACGAGTTCGCGGATGATCCGGTGAACTTCCTTCCGCGTATCGATCCCTGCAAACTCGTCCGCGATCTGCAACGCGCGCAATCGATAGCGTGGCACGTCGAGCACTGTCCGCACCGCCTCGCGCAAAGCTTCCGGCGTCGGCTCGTTGGTCGCTAGATCGATGCCGACACCGGACCAAGCGACCCGCGCGTTGACGTCGGCCTTGTCTTCGGTCAGTCCTGCGGTAACCAGGGGAATGCCGAAGCTCATAGCCTGGTTGACACTCCCGTAGCCGCCGTTGGTGACGAGCACATCGACCTTCGGTAGTAGCCATTCGAACGGCAAATAGCTTGCGACACGTGCGTTCGACGGCACTTTGCCGGGAATGGCGTCGGTCGTACGGCCGCCCGCCGTCGCGATCACCAGGATGTCGGGCTCGTTGGCGAGAGCTGCCAGGGTCGGGGCGACCAGCAAATTGAAGTTGTGATTGGCTACTGTCCCCTGCGTCACGAGCACGACTTTGCGCGAGCCGTCGAGGTCCTTCGCCCAAGGCGGCGGCGGGACCTGGTTGGCAATAATCGGAGGCGTCCCGACGAAATGCACCGAAGATGGCACGTCGCGTGGAAATTCGAAGCTCGGCACCGACAGTTGCAGATAGGAATCGGCGAGAGCGACCACGGAATGGAATAGCGGTATCGCGATCGGTCCGACTCCGAGACCGTGCAACGCGCGGTTCAGGCGCAGCAAGACCGGTTGATCGACAACCGAGTCATACTCCCGCGCCAGGGTTACATACCGATCCCGGTCCACGTCAGTTTTTGCCGGGGGCAAGCCGAGGAAATTAGGAGCACCGTCCTCACGGGCCCAATGCAGAATCGAGGTGCCGCACAACGCGATGGGGGGCCGATGCGAGCGCGGTCCGAGCAGCATCGGCAAGATACCGAAGAGCATGTCGTCGGCGACGATGATGTCCGCGGGAAATTGCCGCAACGCCTCCAGCAACCCCTGGTGCTGCGCCGGAATGGCGTCGACGAAGATGCGCTCGAAAGCGACACGCAGCCACTCCAGCCCCGGGGGAATGGCCTTGAGTTCGGGGACCAGCGAGAAGACGTCGTTCGGATCGAAATCTGCGCCCTCGGGAAAAGGAAAGAACTTGATGCTGCTGGCCTCGACGCGGGCCCGAAAGGCTGTGCCTGTCACGAGTGCAATCTCGTGGCCTTCGGCAACCAGGATTTGAGTGATCGCCAGCAGTGGATTGAGATGGCCCGTTGCGGGCGTTGACGCGATAAGAATCTTCATGTGAGCTTACCTCTTGATGATCGGGTGCGCGGTCGTTACAGGGGCGGCCGATTGACTGCGCAAGCCGAATTGACCGGATCGCCGTTACACAAGCGCTTCCGCCGGCCATCGAATCGTTACACCGGAAACGCATCGTGACGTGGTCGGGGGCCGACGCTGCGCGGACAACCGATCGGGTTGCCGCAAAGACTTCCGATCGCAGCGCGGGCAGCTGCTCGTGAAAACGGAAACGTAACGCCTTTCCGCTGGTGCGGCGGTCCGAGTGTCGGGCGCCGTCGAGTTCGGCATGGCGCGGATCACAATGCTTCACGTTTGCGACATCCGGCGGACGTGGTCGCAGAAACGGCGGATTACGGAATCATTGGGGCGCGAGAGAAGGTGCCGAAGCGTCGCAACGTTCTGTCGTCGCTCGGTTTTCTTGAACGATACTCGATCGTGAACTTGGTTCTGCTGGTGCCGTCAGATATTGAGAGTGACATATGTCTGCAGAGGTCGGCCACATAGTGGTTGTCGATGACGATCCCACTTTGCGGCAGATGGTGATCAGATACTTGGAAGAGCACAACATTCCGGCCAAGGCGGCGGTCAACAGGTCTGAACTCAACCGATATCTTGAGACCGGCCAGCCCACCCTGATCATCCTCGACCTGCGCCTCGGTCAAGACGACGGTCTGGATCTGTTGCGAGAGATCCGCTTGCATTCCGATGTGCCGGTAATCATTACGACTGGCCACCGTCCCGACGAGATCGATCGTATCGTCGGCCTTGAGCTCGGCGCCGACGATTACATCATCAAGCCCTTCTCCCTGAGAGAGCTCATGGCACGCGTCCGGGCAGTGTTGCGGCGGCAAAAGGCGAGCCGTGTTGCGCACGCTCCGGCTCTTGAGCGGGGAGGTTACCGATTCGACGGTTGGAAGCTCGAGCGCCGTAGCCGAAGGCTCGTCGATCCAAATGAAGTGACGGTCCCGCTCAGCAAAGGAGAGTATGCCCTGTTGCTTGCCTTCCTTGATGCGCCTCAGCGTCCGCTGACCCGTGAGCAGCTGCTTCAGGCGACGCGGGTCCATGAGGACATTTTTGATCGCAGCATCGACGTCCAGGTGTTGCGACTGAGGCGTAAGCTTGAGGTCGATCCGACTGCACCGCGCGTCATCCAGACCCAGCGCGGTATCGGCTACGTCTTCGCAGTTCCGGTGGATTTGTTCTAAATACGTTCGGCTGATTGCAGTTGTAACGCTTTTGTCGAGAACGGTGATCTCGGTGTAACGGCGGGCTTGCACATTGGTCACCACTAACAGCATGTGGGCGATCAATGATGATGACGCATTCTCGAAACGTGGCCAGGCTCGGACCGGAGCTGTGCAACCTCGTCGGCGATCCTTGCGTTCACGGAAGGGTTTGCGTTCCATCGTGCGGCGTTGAGTTTGACCGACGGCCGCCCTTACGAATGCAACGAAGTTCGAGCGTGGAGCAATCGATGGCGTCAACTGGGTAGTCTGACGGGAAAGTCAAATTGTACTGGAATATAGCTGGCTAAACGGGGGCGTAGAGCCCACAGGGATCGTCCAGAGAATCGTGCAGGTCTCAATGAAGGCCAGCAAGGTCGGCCGCAGGGCGATCAACAATTGGAGATCCCGTGTGAGGAGACAGGCGTGAATAAGCAAAGCAAGTCGATAGGCCCCGGGTTTGAGGTGCCAGGCGTTGAGGAACTAAGAGTCAAGTTCGAGCCGCACTTGGCCGAGATGGAGACCATCCGCCGACTGCCGGACGCGCTCGTTCAGCAACTGCAAACGATGGGCGTCTTCCGAATGCTGGCACCCCAGCAGTTTGGGGGGCAAGAGCTGGCTTTTCCGACTGCGCTGGAACTGGTCAGACGCATTTCGATCATCGACGGCTCGATCGGCTGGATCGCGGCGATCAGTAGCGGCGCATGCCTGGTGTTGCCCCGGCTATCAACATCCTCTCTTGGCGAGATATACAGTCGCGGCGCAGACCAGGTAATCGCCGGCTCGGCTCAACCGCAAGGGGTTGGAAAGCGCGTGCCGGGTGGTTGGCGAGTCAGCGGCCGGTGGCCTTTGGCAAGTGGATGCAACGCGGCAAACTGGATCATCGCTGGCTTCAAGGATGGTGAGCCGAATGCCGACGAAAAGCCGACCACGAAGCAGATGCTTCTTCGCTCCGACCTATATACCATCGAGGATACTTGGAAGGCGTTGGGCCTGCGCGGGACCGGAAGCCACCACATCTCGGTCTCGGATGCATTCGTGGCCGACGATTTCGTTCTAACTCTCGGGCCCGGCGAGCTTTCCGTTGATGCACCATTGTATCGCCACCCTGCGCATTTGATCGCTTTGGGACATGGGGCCGTACATCTCGGCATCGCACAGGCCGCGGTCTCAGACCTCGTCGCGGTCGAGCACGAACGGGCGAACGACATGTCGGGCCGACGAGACCTGATCAACTTCGAACTTGGAAAGTGTCATAGTCGGTTGAAAGCGGCGCAAGCTGTCTTCAACATTCAGGTAAGCTCCAACTGGTCAGACGCAAATAACAACGTCCCACCAAACCCCGTAACCCTTGGAGAGACCGTGCAGACGCTTGTCTACATTGCTGCCGAAGCACTGGATATTGTTCGGACCTGCTTCGAGCTTGCCGGAAGCGTAGCGATCTACGACAATTTTCCACTCCAGAGAAGACTTCGCGATATCCAGGTCGCCACGCAGCATGGCCTCATTCAACGGGCAAATTGGATGGCGGGTGGCAAAGCGCTTCTGGCGGGAGACGGCATTGCTAGTCTGAACAATCCGTTCCTCTCTGCTCTTGCAGCCGACTAGCGGCAACGCTTCTCGTATCGCGACGGCTCTCAATGCCGGAGTTCACGGCATGGTTGGGTGTGTGAGTGAAACTGTTGCGGTGTCGGCGCAAGTTTGCAGTCGACCCAACTGTTAGATTGTTCCAAATGCGGCCAGCAGATTTCATCTGCAACGCCTTTGCCGAGGACTGTGATCTAGGTGTAACGGCCGGCGTAGACATTGGTCTCCACAAACAGCGCGTGGGAGATCCATGATGAAGACGCATTCTCAAAAGGTGGTCAAGCTAGTTCGTCCGGATGGCACGGGGCGCGATGGCCAAGATACGCCCGCATTATCGGGACGCTCCAGCGCGAGGCGTCTGGATGTCGACCGCATCGGAACACAGGGGCTCTCGGACTCCAGCGCGCATAGAGCGCCGGATGAAGCCAAGCCGGACCGGGGCGGTATAATATGGTCGGTGATCCTCGCCTTCATGGAAGGGTTTGCGCTCTATGGTGCGGCGTTGCATCCGACCGCGGCCATGCCGGTCCACGAGATCCTGGCGGCGCGAAGAGATCGGGAGCCGAACCAGCCGGTAGATCGCGTCGGTCGGCTCGGTGCCGAGGACGACGGCAAGGTCATGCAATGCGTTCTGCCGCGCAAGGCGCAACCGGAGCGACGTTACAATTGGCTACGCTCGGCCGGTGATAAGCTGGCGCTCTTGCGATTGCATCTGCGGCGAGAGGGAAAGGTCAGGGGTGCAGTTCCTGCTTTGATGAAACTCGACGACCGGACGTTACGCGATATCGGAATCCATGGACGTTCGGAAATCGAGTGGGCAGTAAGGCGCTGTTATGATTGCTGCGATGACCGCCTTGACGATGCTGCGCCGATCCCGGGTCGCGCTGCCGAGCCACCAGCCGTAAATCGCTTCGCCGCTGGTTACGATTGTAACGAATTTCCGTCGTTTGGAAATCGGGATGTAAGGCGTGAGGGTCTCTAATGAGACATCCGGGTCAAGGAGAGTAACGCCATGGCAGAGATAATGCGCGTAGAGGATCGCGAGGCACTTGCTGCTGTTGAAGACCTGCCGGTTCTCACTGCCGCAGAGCTCGACGCGGATCCTCACGGTATGTTCCGTAGGTATCGTGCCGCCTATCCCGTTGTGAGGCATGAAACGGGAGGTTATTTCGTGCTCCGCCATGCAGACATCGAGCGGCTTAGCACCGATGCCCGTATGGCAGCATCGGAAACCGCCCGCCCGGAACTGTTTGGGGTCACGGAGGGAGCGCTGTTTGACCTCTTCAAGCAGGGAATGCTCACCGCAAACGGTGCCGTTCACCGCCGCCGTCGCTCACCGTTCTCTAGAAGCTTTGCGGCTCGAACGATGGCCGATTTGCGACCGCATATACGGCGCGCCTCGGACGAGTTGATTGAGAGCTGGTATGCCGATGGTCAGGTCGAATTTGTCGATCGGTTCGCAACTCAACTTCCGGCCCGCGTCATTGGCGATCTTCTCGGCCTGCCGCGGGCTGATATCCCGTCCTTTACAGAACTTGTCTACGCGGTGACCCGATTTCTCAGCACCAGTATATTGCCGGACGAAGTTCCCGAATCGGAGTCGGCGTGCCAAAAGTTGCGCATCTACGTGGAGAGGACGCTCGAAGACCGGCGGCGCACCCCCCGTGACGATTTCCTCTCTGATTTCCTGGCGAAGGCCGACGCAGCCGGCGAGTTGTCGCCACTCGAGATCGTATTCCAGATCGTGCAGTTGATCATCGGCGGCACGGATACGACTCGCGTCGCCGTCGTCATGCAACTGGCGCTTCTTCTCCAGCACAGGGAGCAATGGGACGCTGTGTGTCGCGATCCTTCGTTCATCCCGGACGCAGTTGCGGAAGCAATGCGATTCGAGCCGAGCGTGGCATCGTTCAGCAGGGTGACGACTGAAGACATCGAGGTCAGCGGCGCTGTTCTTCCAGCCCGGCAATTCGTCCTCTTGTCGACCATGTCCGCCGCGCGTGACGAAGAGGCCTATGAACGACCCCACGTCTTCGACATTCGCCGAACCGACCAGCCACGGTTGCTTCCCATCTTTGGAGCCGGTGCCCATCGCTGCCTCGGTGAGGCGCTGGCGCGTATCGAACTAGAGGAGAGTCTGGCGGCGCTCGCGGCCAGAATACCTCAACTCCGATTGGATGAAGCGCCTACGATTAGAGGCCACAGCGGCATCCGTCGCATCGACATCATGCGAATATCCTGGCAGCCGTGAGACGTGGTTGGGCCATTTGTTTCGAATGACCGGTTGATCTTCAGCAACCGCATGGAGCCGTCATGTGCGCGACACGTTGCAATTCTTCACAGCTTTCCTACCAGTCCGCCGATCTCAGCGAATCCGTCTTGGATATCACGCTTGGTGATGCTCTCCGCAGCGCAGCCGCCACATGGCCAACTCGTTTGGCGCTGGTCGAAGGCACTTCAGACAGGGCGGCGCGGCGCCGCTGGACTTTCGAACAACTTCTTACCCAGTCCGAAGCTGTCGCTCGCGCGCTATCGATGCACTTCAGCCCAGGTGAACATGTCGCAATCTGGTCGTCGAATGTGCCGGAATGGGTCCTGATCGAGTTCGGCGCGGCTCTTGCGGGATTGACGCTTGTAACGGTCAATCCAGCCTATCTCGGTGACGAGCTTGCATTCCTGCTGAAGCAATCACGCGCATGCGCTGTAATTGTACAGGATACTTATAGAGATCGGGACCTCCTCGCCACCGTGAACGACGTCCGCGACTTGCTTCCGGAGCTCCGCGAGGTCATTCCGTTGTCCTCATGGTCGAGCTTCGTCGAGGGCGGCGACGAATCCGTGCCCCTCGCCTCTGTGACACCGGACGATGTTGCCCAGATCCAGTACACGTCGGGTACCACAGGGAGGCCGAAGGGAGCTCGCCTGACTCATCGAAATCTGATCAACAACGCCCGGATGTTCGCGCGGACGATAGGTGCCGGGGACGACGACATATGGATCAACCCGATGCCGATGTTTCACACGGCCGGATGCAGTCTCTGTACGCTCGGCGCGCTGCAAACGGGCGGAACACATGTCTTGCCTCCTGCCTTTGATCCGCAGCATATGCTTCGCTTGGTCGAGGAAGAGCTTGGAACGATATTACTCTGCGTACCGACCATGCTGGTACGCATCTTGGACGTAATCGGGGCCGCCGATCGAGATCTCTCATCGTGGCGGCTCGTCACGCTCGGAGGCGCACCTGTGCCCCCCGAATTGGTCCGGCAGGCACAGCTGTGCGGCTTGAAGGTCGCAATCGGCTTCGGCCAGACGGAAGCTTCTCCCTATCTGACGCATACGCGGCCCGACGATCGTCATCCCAACTGGTTATCGACCGTGGGTCCGCCGTTGCCGCAGACAGAAATCAAGATCGTCAATCCGAATACTGGCGCGACCGTGCCGCGAGGAGAAATCGGCGAGATCTGCGCTCGTGGATACTCGATCATGAAAGATTATTTAGACGATCCGGAGGCGACATCGTCAGTGATCGATTCCGAGGGATGGCTTCATACGGGAGACCTCGGAAGTCTAGACGAATATGGCTACTGCCGTGTACAGGGGCGCCGCAAGGACATGATCATTCGCGGAGGTGAGAACATCTACCCGCGCGAGATCGAGGATGTCCTTCATACACATCCTGCTGTGCTCGATGCGTCGGTCGTTGGCGTGCCTGATCGCGATTGGGGCGAGGTCCCCGTCGGGTTTGTACAGATCAGACCCGGGCATCAGTGCGACGTGAACGAGTTGATTGCGTTCTGTCGAGAGCGACTCGCCTCCTACAAGGTGCCGCGCATCTGGCGTTTTGCAGAGCAATTTCCGCAAACAGCATCCGGCAAGATCCAAAAATTCAAGCTCCGCGAACGATATCTCAACGAGCAGTCGACGTCCGGATGAACGTCCGTGTCCTTCCCCAGGTACCCGAAGACAAGGACATAAGGAGATGACGAGATGGATATCGTTCGGCAGCGAAACCTGATCTCCCGCGTCAATGTTGGCGACCTTCTCGTTCGCAGCGCCGCACGATCACCAACATCTCTGGCGGTTGTGGATGGCGAGCGTCGATTCTCTTATCGGGACCTGAATGAATGGGTCAATCGAACCGCAAACGGGTTGGCGACGCGCGGATATCAACGCGGTGACGCTCTCGCCTTGATGTCTGGCAATTGTGCCGAATTCCTGATCACCTATTTCGCTTGCGCCAAGCTGGGCCTGATCTGCGTGCCCATTAACCTGTTTTGGCGCCTCGGCGAGTTGGCTTATGTGCTCAATCACGCCAACGTCAAGGGGGTCGTCGTGGAGGGGACGCTCGGAGAGCAGCTGGCAAGCGGGCTCGAACGTGCCCCCAATGTCGGGGATGTCATCGTCATCGGCGACGATCTCGCCGGTCCGCCGACGTTGCGGCGCCAGTGCGGCTTCTCGTCCCTCGGGCAGGGGGCGTCACCGGCCGAGCCGCAGGCAATCGTGGAGGATCGTGATCCGCTCTCATACCTCTACACCAGTGGGACGACGTCTGCGCCGAAGGGGGTCGTCAGCAGTCATCTTTCCGTTTATCTCGAGTCGCTGGGCGTCGCGTTGGATACGCGGATGACGGCGACTGATCGAGCGACGGTCTTGATGCCGCTGTTCCACACAGCGCAGCTGAACGTGATTGCGACCCCGGCGATTGCGGTCGGGGCGTCGCTCTTCCTTCAGCGCGGCTTCAAAGCAGAGGAGTTGCTCGATCTGATTGCGGCGGACCGCCTGACGATGGTCTTTGCCTTGCCGATGATGTATCGCGCGCTACTCGAAAGCATCGAGCGTCGCAGCCGCAATGTCGCCAGCCTGCGTCTGGCGATCTACGCCATGGCGCCGATGCCGACGCACGAGTTGAAGAGGGCAATGGATACACTCGGTTGCGAGTTTGCTCTGATGTTTGGTCAGACTGAGATGAACCCGCTTTCGACTTATCTCCGTCCAGAGCATCAGTTGAGCCATCCTGGAGCCGTCGGAATGCCGTCAGTGAATGTGCAAGTCGCGATCATGGACAAATCCGGTCGGCTCCTGCCTGAAGGGCAGTCGGGTGAGATCGTTTATCGAAGCCCACAAGTGCTATCAGGCTATTTGCGCGACGAGGCTGCAACTGACGTCGCTTTCGCCCATGGTTGGTTTCATTCCGGTGACTGCGGGCACTTCGATGCCGACGGCATTCTCTGGTTCGAAGATCGCTTCAAGGACGTGATCAAGACCGGTGGCGAGAACGTCGCGTCGATCGAGGTCGAAAAGGCCGTCTACGCGGCCGATCCCAGGGTGCAGGAGACCGCGGTTGTCGGCTTGCCTCATGATCGTTGGGGTGAGGCCGTCACGGCGGTGGTGGTGGTCAAGCCCGGCGAAACGCTCGTCGAGGATGAGTTGATGGCGAGTATCAAATCGCACCTCAGTTCGTTCAAATGCCCGAAGGCGATCATCTTCACGGAGGCCATGCCCAAAACGGCAACAGGAAAGATACAGAAGGCCAAGCTGCGCTTGCAATTTGCCGACGCGTACCGCAAGTGAAGGAAGCAAGCTCTTGGCGGGAGAAAGCAGAAAACCATCTCAGGACGCTGCCGCGGTCTTTTGCGCTGGCTGCGGCGATGCCGACACTTTGTATGTCGTTGCGCGAAGCGCCCGCACACCGCCGCTTCAGCTTCTACCTGCACTTTCTGAAGTTTTGAAGACGTTGACGAACCGGTAATTCGCACACATGAGGACGCGTCACTGCACTTCAAAGTTAAACCGGAGATCGGCCGCCGTCGTTCGTCTCATCACCGCGATCGATTCACGAGGTATTCTGTGACACGCTTGCAACCATCGCGGTTCATCGATCTCTCAAAAGAGATCGTTGAAAATCGTGCTGATCCGTTCTTCATGAAAGTGAAGGTGAAGCACTATTCCCACGGTCGCGCACGTTGGCTGGTACGCATGCTTGGTCTGCCCTTTCGCTTGTTTCCACAAGACTTCGCGGGCTGGGCTGACGATACGATCACCCGACTGGGCGTGCATTCGACAACGCACATCGATGCACCTTGGCACTATGGTCCAACCGATGCTGAAGGACGCAAGTTGCCGACCATCGAGCAAATGCCGTTGGACTTGATGTTCGGTGCAGGTGTGGTGCTCGATATGTCCCACAAGCGGGACGGCGAGGAAATTGAGGTCGCGGATCTGCAAGGTTCGCTTGCCGCAACCGGAGCGACGCTGGCTTGCGGAACGATCGCTTTGATTCGGACGGGACGTGACCGATATCAAGGGCAAGCGGACTATTGGAAACGCGGCACCGGAGTGGGACCCTCCGCGACCGAATGGCTGATTGATCAAGGTGTGAAAGTTATGGGGATCGATCAATGGGGGTGGGATTTGCCATTCCACCATCAGATCCGCCGCAGCCGAGCCGAGAACCGGAATGACCTGTTTTGGTCCGGCCATTTGGTAGGCCGGCGCAAGCCCTATTGGCATATCGAGCAGCTTCGCGGGCTTGAGTTGCTTCCGGCGCACGGATTCGATGTTGGCGTCTTCCCGTTGCGGCTCCACAACGCCTCGGCCGCACCAGCACGGGTGGTCGCGTTCTTCTATGACTAGCCGGTAGCGTCAGCCGAAGGATCACCAACGAGCGAGTTGGTAGAGCCTCAGTCACCGAACGGAAGGAAGAATCCATGCGTGTTTACTACGATCGCGACGCCGACCTGAACCTGATCAAGGGCAAGAAGGTCGCCATCGTCGGCTATGGCAGCCAGGGCCACGCCCATGCGCTCAACCTGAAGGATTCCGGCGTCAAGGAAGTCGCCATCGCGCTGCGCAAGGGCTCAGCTTCGGCCAAGAAGGCGGAGAACGCCGGCTTCAAGGTGATGGAAGTCGCCGAAGCGGCCAAATGGGCCGACCTCGTCATGATGCTGACCCCGGACGAACTCCAGGGCGACATCTACCGCGAGCACCTGCACGACAACATGAAGAAGGGTGCGGCGCTGGTGTTCGCGCACGGCCTCAACGTCCACTTCAACCTGCTCGATCCGCGCGCCGACCTCGACGTCCTGATGATCGCGCCGAAGGGGCCCGGCCACACCGTGCGCTCGGAGTATCAGCGCGGCGGCGGCGTGCCCTGCCTGATCGCGATCGCCAAGGACGTCTCGGGCAATGCCCATGATCTCGGCCTGTCCTACGCCTCCGCCATCGGCGGCGGCCGCGCCGGGATCATCGAGACCACCTTCAAGGAAGAGTGCGAGACCGACCTATTCGGCGAGCAGGTGGTGCTCTGCGGCGGCCTGGTCGAGCTGATCAAGGGCGGCTACGAGACCCTGGTCGAAGCCGGTTACGCGCCGGAGATGGCCTATTTCGAGTGCCTGCACGAAGTGAAGCTGATCGTCGACCTGATCTATGAAGGCGGCATCGCTAACATGAACTACTCGATCTCCAACACCGCCGAATACGGCGAGTACGTCACCGGCCCGCGCATCATCACCGACGAGACCAAGAAGGAGATGCGCAAGGTTCTGGCCGACATCCAGGGCGGCAAGTTCGCGCGCGACTGGATGCTCGAGAACAAGGTCAACCAGACCTCGTTCAAGGCGACCCGCGCCAAGCTTGCCGCGCACCCGATCGAGGAAGTCGGCGCGAAACTCCGCGACATGATGCCCTGGATCAAGAAGGGCGCGCTGGTCGACAAGAGCAAGAACTGAGCCTTCAGACGGATCGACCTACAACCATTCAGCTAAGGAGGGCGCTGAGACGATCGAGCCCATCGCACCAAAACCGTCAACGAGTCAACACGATCCAATACCTCGCGCCAACGAGCGCGATCCAAACCTCTGCGAGAATACAGGAGAAGTCGCAATGAACGGACCGCTGGCTATCGGTTCTCCGGCACCAGATTTCGAGGCAGCTACGACCGAAGGGCAAATTAGTTTTCATGACTGGTTGGGCACCGCTTGGGGAATCTTGTTCTCGCACCCAAAAGACTTCACGCCGGTATGCACGACCGAACTCGGAGCTTTGGCCAGGCTGAAGCCGGAGTTCGATAAGCGAGGCGTAAAGGTGATCGGGCTCAGCGTCGATCCCGTGAGCCGACATGCCGAATGGGCGCATGACATTGAAGAAACTCAGGGCCATGCGCCAAACTTTCCCATGATTGCCGACACTGAACTGGTCGTGTCGAAATTATACGGGATGCTGCCAGCAGATGCCGCGCCCACATCAAGTTCCCGGACCGCAGTCGATAACCAGACCGTTCGGAATGTCTACGTCATCAGTCCCGACAAGAGGATCAAACTACTCATATCGTACCCGATGTCGACGGGCCGCAATTTCGCAGAGATATTGCGGGTCGTCGACGCTCTCCAATTGTCCGCGAAGCACAGTGTTTCGACTCCGGCAGACTGGAACCAGGGAGATGATGTGATCATTGCGACGTCGGTGAGCGATGACGAGGCTCGTGCGAAGTTTCCAGACGGGTTCACCGTGCTAAAGCCTTATCTGCGCGTCGTCCCCCAGCCCAAGGAAGAATGACGCATGCCGCCTTCGTCGACGACAATCCGAAGCGCGTCCCCACCGACGATACCTATCTGAGGTAATTGGATGCGCCATATTTCGGTTTGCAGATCGCAAACGTGTGTTCTGCGGGCATGATTGTCCTGCGTCATGGCGATCCACTCGGCGGGAGGTCGCCATGACGGAGCAGTGCAAGCCGACTATTTTGTCAAGCCGGTCGGACTAACGCGGAGCTCGTTGAGCGCCGCATTGAGAGTGACCGAGGCGAGGTCAATGCTGATGCCTTCGCGAGATGACGGGCATTACGCAGGCTCTCGCATTATGCGTGTTCGCGATCTGCCGCCGTCTCGTCCTTGGTGGCTCCTGCCTGTGCGCGTCCGGCGTCGCAAAAGTGGAGCGGCACCTCGACAGAAAAACGCGAGCCTGAATCTTGCACGGATCGCACAGATATCCGATGACGGAGCAGGCCGGCCGTTTGGTGGGCAATCAACAGGCCGAGTCCGAGACCATCCGAATGGTCCGATTGATCGCCTCGTTCGAATGCATCAAAGATCCTATCGAGGACACCAGGCGCAATGCCGCATCCATCATCCTCAACGTCGACGCGGAGGTTGTCGCCCGCTGCCCGGCATATAACTCTAATGTGTCCACCTGCTTCGCTGTACTTCAGGGCATTGTCGAGAAAATTCCGCAGAATCGTGTAGAGCATCTCCGGATCAGTCCTTACCAGATGATCCGATCGGCACACCGTCAAGTTGATGCGACGAAGGTGTGCATGCATACGCCACTCGCGTCCGATTCGTGACAGGACCTCGGTCATGCGCACGACACGCCGTTTCGGAAACACGGAATGCATCTGCGACAGACGGGCGATGTCGTTAAGTTCGCTGCTGAGCCTTCCCATCGCCTCCAGCGCGGTGCGCAGCAGGTGAGCGGCCTTTTTTGTGACGCCCTCTTCGACGGCCTTTTCCATGCAAAGCATAGCGACTTGGATTGGTTGCTTCAGATCGTGCCCGGCAACGGCCATCATTCTTGACATTGCCAAACGAGACGCCTCTACCGCCGTTCCGTCGTTGCAAATCCCTGAGGTCGGCATCTTCGACATCCCCTGCGAGGCTAAGAATGGCACTGACACTTATTGCGAGCTCCACGGTGCTGCAATCATACCTATGATTACCCGGTGGAGGCGAGTACCATTTCGATATTCGAGCGTGAAGCGTTCGCCCGATCGTTTCGTGCAAGCTCGATCACTTCGAAGGCGGTTCGAATCTTACGGGAGCAGACCGCAACTATTTTCAAGAATTAACATGCGACGCCGACTGAAGTTGTTATCGATATGGAGGGCTACAAGTATGTGAATGCAAGCTGGAGTGTCGGAATGAAGCTAAAAGTCGTGATATCGATTGCCGGAATTATCGTCGCAGCCACTGTTCCCGGACTTGCTGCCGATGAAGGGCGTGGCAGAGAAGCAGCCGCAGCAAGCGTGGTCGTGAGGCAAGTGACGTCGAGCTCGACAACGACAGCAGGTGATCCTGTCGTACTTCCACAGAAAGACGCGCAGGTGGTGGTGTCGATGTTCGAGATTCCGGCTGGCGCTAAACTCCCAGTACATAAACATCCGTATCCTCGTTATGGATACGTCCTCAAGGGGGCATTACAGGTGGCGAACACCGAGACCGGAAAAACAGACGTGTTCAAGGAGGGCGATTTCATCTTGGAGTCAGTTGGGCACTGGCATCAGGGTCGGAACGTTGGACAAGCGCCAACTAAGCTCCTTGTCATTGATCTCGTCGAAAAGGGAGCAAACAACACTGTGCTCAAGGACTGACGAAGTGAATTACCTCGCTATGTGTTTGTACTAGTCAGTTTACGGGCATCCGGAGGTCGCGCTTCGGGATTCCGTAGAAAGCCCGGCACGACGGTCTATCAGGAGCCAAAGCTCATGTCGTCTACTTGGCTATGCTGATCCAACGGACTGGGTCAGGCTGCAGGTCCGCGGCATGTCCTCGTTGGTTGCGCCGAGCGATGTGGTGACGAGCCGCATTGCTCGGCTCAGAATAACGTGTCGTTGCACCCAGATTGTCACCGACATCGAGAATCGCTTGCGTGAGAGCGCGGCCAAAGCCCCACAAGCTGCCGGTGCAAAGCCGCATCTTAGCCACGAGCTTGCGATGTCCGTGCGTCGAGAACCGTTGCTGATTATGCAATGACGCGAGCACCGGCGCGCGCCGCCCGACCTGCTTCAATCGTTGATCGATCCAACATTCGGCGGCGGAGCCGACGAAGTTCGGAAACGATGTCAATGTCGCTTAAGCGTCGACACGACCTCATGCCAGTTCTCGTCCGATCGCCCATGCCAGAGCATCAGCTGACTGCGCTGAGCGATGGACCTGTTGCGTATCCTTGCCTCGATTTGCAAGATCTTACGTGCCGAGATCTCTTATAATCGTTACCCTTGCACATCGAAGCCGGCGAAATCTTATGGTCTGAGCCGGATCAGCATTCAGTGCGCTCTACCGAGGCTCTACGTTGCTGCTCGTGTATCGCGCGATGGTTGGATCGGACACCAGATGACATGCAAAGCGGCCCCCATCGATGCCCTAATGCGCCAGATCGTCGTTCGGCCAGATAAGACCGCACTCATCTATAAGGGCGTCCCGTGGACATACGGAGGACTCGGTGCCGAAGCAGAAAAGCTCGCCAGGGGCCTAGCCGCGATGGGGGTTGAGCCTGGTGACCGCGTAGCCCTCCATCTTCACAACGGGCCCGAGTTAATAGCAGCCTACTACGCTTGCTTTCGGCTCGGCGCCATCGCGTCTCCATTCCATGCCGCCCTCAAGTTCGAAGAGCTACGGTCGCTCGTGCGCCGGTTGCTGCCGACAGTCTATGTAGGCGACGCTCGTCTCCACGAGAATATTGCCTCCCTCGACGAGGGGACGTTGCCGCACGATAAGCGCTTTCTGGTGAACGGCCTGGATGGAGCAGGAGCCCGATCGTGGCATGAACTCTTCGAGAGCCCAGTGAAACATTTGCCGACACACTGTTCGAGAAAGGATGAGCCTGCCGTCCTGATTTGTACATCTGGAACATCAGCTCAACCAAAACTGGTGACGCACAGCAGGGAGACCTTAGCCAGCTCAACCGCAATGATTATCGATAATTGGGAACTGTCGGTCGATGACGTCATAGTGGTTCATCTGTCGATGGCTCATATTTGTGGATTGATGAGCGTCCTGTCATTTATCCAACTTGGTGTCCCTTTCGTTTTACTTGAAACATTCGACGTCGATGAGTGTCTCGAGAGCATCGAGCGCTATGGCTGTACGTGGTTCATGGCGTTTCCGGCGCAGTATAGCGCGCTGCTGGAACGACTGCGATCTCGCGAGCGAGATCTATCTTCGTTGCGGATCTGTATCACCGCAGCTGATGTGTGTCCGTTGGAGCTGCAGCTTCAAGTCTCAAGCGCCTTTGATGCGCCGCTCTACAATCTGTGGGAGGCGACGGAAGTTGTGGGATCGCTGACATTTGGGACGAAACCGGGTCCGGTCGAGCGGATTTCAAAAGGAGCAAAGATCAGGATTGTGAACGAAGCCGGGGATGATGTCGCTCCGCTGGAGGCAGGTGAGCTTTTGGTCCAGGGATCGAATGTGTTTCTGGGGTACTGGAATGATCCTGAGGCGACCGCAGAAAGCCTCAGAGGAGGTTGGTACCATACCGGCGACATCATGCGTCGCGGCAACGAGGAGGAGTTGTGGTACGTCTCGCGGAAGAAAGACATCATTGTCGTCGGTGGCGCTAACGTCTCGCCGCTCGAGGTTGAAGAATCGCTCGTCGCATCGCACTCGCTTGTCGTCGAGGCGGCGGTTGTTGGAATTTCGGACGAGGTGCTCGGGCAGAGGGTATTCGGCTTCGTCAGGCTCGCTGTCGGGGCGAAGGAGTGGATTTGTGCCGAGATCCTGCGGAACGCTTCAAGCAAGCTTGCGAACTACAAACTACCTGTGCGGCTGAAAGTTCTTCTTGATATGCCACGTAGTGCGTTGAGTAAGGTCGATAGAACCGCATTGAAGGCCGTGGCGGCCAGAGTAACTCGACAGAGCTGTGCGAAGGTGTTCGATGTATCTCTGCGGTGAACACGACGAGAGATCAGAGAGGTCATTTAGGCCCGGACTGCCGTCCAGCCGGCAAGTTGCCCGCCATTCCTCACCGCAATTGGGTGAAGCGAACCTTAAGTCTCGGGTGATGTTGAGGTGCCGAACGAGTTATCATCTATGCGCGCAATCCGATCTCGTGCGTTCGCTATTGGGGATCATGTCCTTGGGCCTTGCAGCCGTACTGGCTGGCGGTCTGGCGTACGTAAAGGCGTTTTATCCTGAGTTGTCCGCCATCGCAGACATGCTCGATCGTTCAGAAGCTATTGCTGACTCGAAAGCAGACTCCGGTGTCAGGAGTAGCGATGAAGGGTGTCGGTTTGGCCAATGAGACCAGACGCAGAGTTGTGCGACAGACAAGTAAGAGAACGCTACGGATGAGGATGTGCCCAGTGGACTGCGGCGTACAGTGCCGCCTTTGCACGGCAGCCTCAGTCTTCGCTGCACATGATTGTGATGATCTCAGATTGAACAACCATGCTTCTCGCATGCGCCTGTTGTAGCGGGACGAATGTGCCAATATCTCGCGCGGTGCCTACACGATGACCTGAACATGCTTGGTTCTCGGGGCAGGCTGCGTTGCGGAGGGGTGATCTCTGGCTTGATGATGGGGCGAAGACCATCCAGGCGCTGCCGCTTTGGAGCCAATCAACAAGAGAGTCGAGCACACGTGTGCTCGGATCGATGACGGCTTTGCCGGAAGCAGGCAAATGTGCATCTGGGGCTGCACCGAATGCAGCGGGCCAGTGCAGCGTGCATTGGACGCTTGCGGGCGTGGTCGTCAGGACGTCGTCGATCCGTCCGCACGACAGGTCTCGATACGGTGAGTCGAGCGATTTGTCGCGCACCCATTAGAAAGGCGTAGAAAAAATGATCAGATCCCATGCCACGGACAAGGTGAGATCGTACATCAAGGCGCGAACTCGGGCGGACACGGAATCACCGGGGAGAGCGAGCTGCGGATCGCACAAGCGGTGGACCGGCGGCAGCGGTTGCGGCATTTTACGCATCTACCGAGTATTGACCGCTCTCCTCGTCATGGCGTTCGCGCCCGGGGTCTCCGCCGAGGAGCTATGGAGAACATTACCGCCTACTCCGGCGCCCATTGGTTCTCATGGCGGCAGCATCGAAATCAACGGCATCCATCTGTTTTATACGGAGATCGGGGTCGGCCCGCCCGTGGTTTTGCTGCACGGCGGGCTCGCAAACTCCGACTATCTTGCCGACCAGGCCCGTGCCCTCGAGAGTTCTTACCGGGTCATTCTAGTCGACAGCCGCGGCCACGGGCGCAGCACACGAGACCAACGGCCCTTCAGCTATGATCTCATGGCGGATGATGTTGTTGCACTGCTGGACCATTTGCGAATCGACAGAGCGGCAATTGTCGGTTGGAGCGATGGTGGGATCGTCGGGCTTGATCTGGCAATGCGCTATCCCGATCGGGTGACGCGCGTCTTTGCGTTCGGTGCTAATACCAAGACGTCTGGCCTTCAGGACGACTTTGCCAATAACCCGGTATTTGCGGCCTACATGGCGCGTGCGGGGAGGGACTATGCGCGACTTTCTCCTACTCCGAACGAATATGCCGCGTTTCAGGAGCAGATCGACAAGATGTGGCAAAGCCAGCCGAACTGGGACGATGCGCAGCTCCGCACCATCCACGCCCCGGTCTGGGTGGTTGACGGAGAGCACGATGAAGGAATCAAGCGGGAGCATACGGAATACATGGCAGCGACCATTCCGCGTGCAGGGCTGTTGATCCTCCCAAACGTCAGTCATTTTGCCTTCTTGCAAGATCCGTTATTCTTCAACGATGCGATCAAGCGCTTCCTCGCAGGCGACCTGGAGCGCCGACGATAGAAGACGTACTGACCACATTGCTCACCGGTTGTGGAGAGGTCATGGCGCGGCTGGGAGCGTCAGCGAGTTCGTTCAGTTCAAAGCACCTATCGGCGCCGCACGCTTCAATGATCCCGCGGCTGTAGATTGGCGGTCGGAAGGAAGCGATTGAAGGCATCGACATAACTGATCCTCTGGGTTGCGGAGACTTCTCGCGCTGGGGAAGTAGTTACCGACTGAGGAGGCAGCAAACGATCGTCCGCGAGCGAATGCCCTGGACGCCAACACTTCTACTCCTATTTCAGGGCACTGATATTACCTTTCCCAAGAGCAAGCGCGTTGTCCGTGACTGCTGCTGTATGCTTGGCCAGCTGTGTCGCTCGCGGCGAGCGATATGCGAGGCGGTCAGTTGGCAAAATTGACTTGGACAAGAGGGACTCAAGCACAGGGTCCCTGATTGCCTCGTCATCGAGTCGTGAATGAGTGAGATGTCTCCTGACCCTCGGGAAGTACTGAAGTTCGGACCTTACCAACTCTGGCCGCTGGAACGGCGTCTTTGTCGTGATGGTGAAGAGGTGAAGCTGGTCGGGCGTGGGTTCGACATCTTGCTGGTGCTCGTCCAAAATTCCGGAAACGTCGTGACCCGTCTGCAATTGATGGAGTCTGCCTGGTCCGGCCTTGTTGTCGACGACAGCAACCTACGCGTTCAGATCGCGGCCCTCCGGAGCACGCTAGGAGACGCGAAAGATGGTATCGAATATATCAAGACCGTGCCGCGACGGGGGTATTCCTTCGTCGCGCGGGTCGAGCGTGAGGAGACGCTGAGTCGAGCGTCGTTCGGCCTTCCGACCGATTCCATCCAGAACTGCTTCCGAACCTTCCCGTCGGCGTTTCGTAGGATTATCGGCCGTGCGGACGACATCGCAGAAATTTCTGCGTCGCTGCATACCTCACGATTTGTCAGCGTCGTTGGGGCAGGGGGGATGGGCAAAACGGTCGTTGCGATCGCGGTTGCTCACGCGCTGATGGGGGACTTCGACAACCAAGCAATCTTCGTTGATTTGAGCATCGTCACTAGCGAGGAATGTGTCGACGTCGCGATTGCCGCCGCATTTTGCCTGACCACCCAGTCGGGCGATGCACTGGGCGAAGTGATCGCCCATATAGGAAACCGTCGGTTGCTGATGGTGCTCGACAATTGTGAACATGTCATCGGGGCGGCATCGGCGGCGGCCGAGCGCCTCTTCGCCGGAGCACCAAATCTATCCATTTTGACGACAAGTCGCGAAGGTTTGCGCGCTGAGGGTGAGAATGTTTATCGCCTGGAGGGCCTTGCCTGCCCGCCCGATGGTGCAGATCTCGGCGCTGATCAGGCGATCGAGTGGCCTGCGATTCAGCTTTTTATGGAGCGCGCGGCGGCTAACGGTCATCGGCGTGCCCTTGCTGACGAGGAGGTTCCATCGGTAGTTTCGATCTGCCGTCGTCTTGAGGGGATGGCGCTGGCGATCGAGCTTGCGGCAAGTCGCGCCGCCAGTCACGGCATCATCGGCACCAGCGAATTGATGAATCACCGGTTCAAGCTGATGTGGCAGGGGCGTCGCGGTGCCGTCTGCCGTCACCAGACAATGAACGCGGTGTTGGACTGGAGCTACAATTGTCTTGGCAGGGCGGATCAGTTGGTGCTTGCCCGCCTATCGATCTTTGTCGGTTCAATCACTGTGCGCGTTGCAGAGGAAGTCGTTGCCGACGACCGCATTGATCCGCTCGAGGTCGTCAATTCATTGGTCGGGCTCGCGGAAAAGTCATTGATTAGCGTCGATGGAACGAACGGCGAGGTTCGATATCGTCTTCTGGACATGACTAGGACATATGCTGCGGCGAAGCTCGCGGAAAGCGGAGAACACGCGTCTGTCGCTCGCCGTCACGCCAGTTATGTCGTCAGCCGTCTCATAGCAGTTCAACGATCGTGTCAAACAGGGGAAAGTCTCGTTCAGGAGGATATTGTCAGTCTCATGGGCAATTTGCGAATTGCCTTGGATTGGTGCTTTTCAAATCGGTCGGAACGCAGAACGGCCGTCCAACTGGTTGTTCGAGCCGTCCCCCTTCTACTTCGGCGCTCTCTTCTCGAGGAATGTAGAAAATGGTGCGAGTGGGCGCTCCACCTCCTTTGCGACTCTGAACGCGGTTCCGAGATCGAGCTTACTCTATTGGAAGGGCTCGCCGTTTCCGAGATGTTTACGCGGGGTAATCGCGAGGAAACGCGACATTCGATCGAGCGGGGCCTGTCGCTCGCCAAAGCGCTGGAGAGCAATGAACAGGAACTCCGCCTCTTGTCGGCAATGCATATCTTCCGGGCGCGCATCGCAGACATTCATGGAATGAAAGAGGTATCGCGCCGAGCGATGGAGCTTGCTGCGCGAACCTCTCGCGATGATCTGTTGGCGATGACTGAATGGATGCAGGGGACCACCTGTCACTTGGGCGGCGATCAGGTGAATGCCCAGATCTATTGTGAGGCGGCACTACGGCGTTCAGTTCACATTGACGCCTCTCAGTTCAATTCGATTGGATACGACCACCGAATTCGTGGGTTGATCGTGCTGGTGCGTACGCTGTGGGTGCGCGGCTTTCTCGATCAAGCCGTGGCTCTTGCTCATGAGGTCATTATCGAAGCGAACGAGAGACAGCAGCCAGTTGCGCTGTGCATCGCGTTGATCTACACAACCACGATTGCCATCTGGTCCGAGGATCTCGATAAGGCAGGAGCGCAGATCGAACGCATTATGGCTTGCGCCGCGGACAACGCGCTTGAACCATACCATGCGGTCGCTATCGCGATGCGCGGTGAAGTCGCGGTGCTGCGCGGCAACATTGCCATGGGGATAGCCGACCTGAGAGCAGCCATCTCCGTTCTTCATGCCCATCGTCACAGGGTGCTCTCGACGGAGTTCTTGCGTTCGCTCTCTGAAGCTCTCGCTGCGGACGGACTGATCGCGGAGGCGATGGAGACCATCGATGAAGCCATTTGCCGGGCGGAATCCAGCGGAGAGTTGTATCTGCTACCCGACATGCTTCGCGCACGTGGCGAGATTATTGCAAAGGGCCCCGTACCCGATCTGGATCAGGCCGAACATCATCTGCGTCAGGCTGTGGCCGATGCGCGTTATCAGTCGGCAAAGGGATTCGAACTGCGGGCGGCGATATCCTTGGCGCGACTCGTGCTTGCGAGTGGGCGCGCCGACGACGCAGCTACGATAATTGGGAGCACAATCAGCGGCTTTGAAGAAGGGCTTGATCAACCCATTATGCGATCCGCTTATAGGCTTCTCGCAGAGGCAAACAGTTTCATCGCGAAAGGTTGAATGGTCGCGAAGGGCGCCGGAACTGCTCGCTGAGCGATCCTCTTGCGATCGATCAAGCTGCCGTTCTGTCGAATGCCAAACGGGCCTGAAGACGGGGGCAGCGGCCGTGAGCGGAAGAAGTTGAGAACGCAAGGACGCAGGAATGCGCCGTGTCGTGCGTTAGGGCTGGAATGCGTCAGGATCCTGCCTCAGGAGATCTCTTAATCTGGGGACCCCGAAGTCGAGGAACGCGCGTACCTTTTTGGGCAGGAGTTGCTGACCCGCATGTACGATGCTGACCGGCCAAATCGGCAGTTCGTAGTCTTCGAGAACGACCGCGAGTCGACCCGCATGGATCTCGTGTGCAATTTGATAAGAGAGCAAGCGTGTAAGCCCCAATCCTGCGACGGCTGCATCCACTGCGGCCTCTGCGGTTGAAACCGTCAGCCGGGAGTGTACGGGAACAACCACTTGACCTTTCTGCCCCGCAAATCGCCAAGCCGCCGACGACGCGAGATTGTCGAAGGTGATGCAAGTATGCCGCAATAGGTCCTGCGGGTCTTTCGGCCAACCGTGAGTGGCCAGATATGTCGGGCTGGCACAAGTCACACGACGAACCGAGCCGACCCTCAAGGCGATCAAGCTGCTGTCATCGAGGTCTCCGATCCGGATGGCGACATCGATCTCAGCCTCGAGGAGGTCAAGCAGCCGATCGGCGAGCACAAGCCTGATGTCGATGTCAGCGTACTTGCGCAGGAAATCCGAAACGATCGGAATGATGTGCGTGCGACCGAAGACCACCGGGGCCGTGATGCTCAATTGCCCTTTTAGATCGTGATAGACCCCCGTTGCGGTGCGTTCGGCTTCCTCGACCTGCTCGAGAATGCGCCTGCTTGCTTCGACATACAGCTGTCCCGCTTCCGTCAAGCTCAATCGGCGGCTCGTTCTGTTCAAAAGGCGTGTGTCGAGGTGAGACTCCAACTCCGCAATTCGCCGGCTGACACTGGCAAGCGGCACATCGAGCTCCTTGGCGGCGGCGGAAAGACTGCCTGCGTCTACGGTCTTCAAAAGGATCGCCATCGCACCCAGTCTATCCACGATATGGTCCTCTCCAGTTCGGCGACCTGGCGTCTCGAACCCAGGTCTTGTGTTCTCCTCGGATGCAATCGCGTCGTGAACCGAGAGGGGTAACCAAAGTCGCGGGAGCTCGACGACCGGGTAATTTCTCACATGTCGACTTGGGCGCAGGCGTTGGACTTTGCAAGTCGCTGCAGCCTCGTGGAGCGGCCACTGCGCTCGGCGCAGTTGATGCCAACAGATCAAACTGGAACGTCTACGGCGCGTAAGATCGCTGGGATTCGTGGCTATGAGAAATCTTCGTGCCATTTAGGATCACGGAGCGAGCAACGTCTACTTGGTCGCTTACTATTGGCCCACCCCGAAAGGATCATGCCCAACTGTATCGGCAGCAGGACAATGTTGTTTGAGGTCTGGGCTTGTGGAGGCTGTTTCTGGATGAATGGCATTTTCTGAATGCGGCGTCCGTGTACCATCGTTTCAGGCGCGAGCGATCACTGTTCATCGCGACAACCAAATTGGACATCATACTCAAGTTTAAGTGGAGATCTGACCGCAACCTGAAAGGAGCCGATCGGGCGAGCGACAAGATCGGAGGCGGGAAGGTTATCCCACCCTGATTCTACAGTCGAAGCCTTCGCCGATCGGGTCGACGTAGCCGTCACTATAACGGACGTGGATGTTGAGTAGTGGGGGACGTCGCGCCATCTCGGCGAGCGACGGTGCGAAGTGCTGGTTGAAGGAGGATTGGACCCGCCACCCTGAGCAGGCCGCGCAGATAGCCCTCCGGCAATAGTTCCTCCCGTGCGATCTCGATTCAGCGCAGACTCGTGCCGCATGCTCGCGAAAGATTACGCCCGCTTCTGTTAAAGCCGCGCCGCGCGTGTTGCGTGCCAAAAGTTCAACGCCAAGCTCGTCCTCTAGGCGGAACAGCCGCCGGCTTATAGCGGTCTCGCTAGACCCAGCCTGCGGGCCGCAGCAGAAACTCCGCCCGAATTCGCCACCTCGAGGAAGGTCTGTAAGTCTTCCAATTCCATGGTCGCATTCCACCTTTTGCGACGCGGCTTACCATGACGCATGGCTACCGCGCCGACAATCGCAAGACTAGCTTGGCTTAAATAAACGTGGTGCCTTTGGCGTCGTCACTTGGGTGGACGAATCAAGCGCGCCAAAAAGGAGCACGGCCCTAAAGACGATGAAATTGAAGCGCAGTTTCAAGTGCGGCAATCCGGATCACGGGGCGCCGTTGAGATCATTCGCCCCAGGCTGGCCTGAAGGGAAACGAGAGCTATAATTGAAGGCTGATGAAGGCGGCAATAGTGGCCATGATCACGACGATCGAAACTCCAAGTTCGGCGAGTACGCCTCCAGCCGAATGAACTTCCGACGCATCGATGAGCCTTCGGATGCGCACGAATCGCCTAGTCGCGACCGCGATGAGTGACATCCCACCGAAGACCAGCAATAGACCGTCGAGGTGACCGAAAGATCTTGACCAGGGGCAGGTGTTATGACCAGGCGGGACGGCGACCCGCTGTTCGAGGCTCCAAATCAGCAGGTTGACTTTGCCGATAGCGAAACCGAATGCGATCATTGCGATCCCGGTACGTATCCAAGCCAAGAAAGTGCGCTCGTTAGCGGAATGGTCTGAGTATTTATCAATCATCTCGCCCGACCGTCCGAGACCCGGAGCGTGCCACTCGGGCCGATATGGACCGCGGAGGAATATCGGCTGCAGTCCATGCTGAAACGCCGGGCCCTCGGAGCTCGCCTTGTTGGTCCAAACATTAATGATAGTTGAGAATTCCGCTCAGCTTGCTTCCGAGCGGTTGGGTCCAATCGACTGCCAATTCGGAGACGATCTGGTCCATTGTGGTGATGATGGCGCCCGCGTTTTCCATGCGCCGAAGCGCAATGTCGTCGCCGAATTTCGTATAGGATGCCGATGCGTCGGCCGAAACCTGAACTTCGTATCCTTCATCAATCATCTGCAAAACGGGAAAGAGAACGCAGATTTCGGTTGTGATCCCCGCGACGTACAGCTTCGTTCGACCGGTCGCCTTGACTGCGTCGTTGAAACCCTGGTGATGCATGGCATTTACGATGCCGGGACGCTTGATCCGTGAGGCGAAAGCGTCGGGAAGAATTTCTTGGATATCCGAAAGCAGAGGACCCTGCGCATGTTCTTCCATGCTCGTCGTGAGGACTGTCGGCATGCCGGATGCCTTGGCAATTTTGGCAAGCTTTATCGTGTTCAACTTCACAAGGTTTATATCGTGAGAGTGAGTCCAGGACATCGTTCCGAGCTGATGATCAATCAAGATCATGGCGGCCGTTTCGGGTGTGAAAGCTTTCTTGTGCATGGTTGAGTCCTTCTCCGTGAATATGATTTCCGCGGCTGAGCGATTGCGAGCGTTACGCGCCGCAATGGGACGCCGACGCAGATGCCGCCATCGGTGGATTGGGCCGATGAACTCGCGGAAGAAGAGTAGGGCGGCAGGGGGCTTCCAGGCACTCATACGCGAGTATGATGAGGCCCGTGTGTCGGGCGCGCGCTCATGCCCGTGATGGCCCCCGCCCTCTCGCGAGACAAAGACGGATGCACTCCAGCAATGCCATATGATCTACTGGCTTGCCGAAGAAGCCCATTGCGCCCTCATCAAGGGCTTGACGCTTCATAACCGGATCAGCGTACGAAGTAAGGAATATAATCGGAGTGGAGACGCCTTCCTGGTTCAGCCTGGCCTGAAGTTCGAGGCCGCTCATGCCGGGCATGCGCGCGTCCAGAATAATGCAATCTACCTTAGATCTTTCCGTCGAGACCAGGAAAGCGCGAGCGGATGCGAAGGCCCAGACCCTATATCCATGCGAAAGGATGAGGCCCTCCAGAGCTTCGCGGAACCCTCGATCGTCATCGACGAGTGCGATTGTTGCAAGTTGGTCCACACCCGCCGCCATGCTGTTAATTTGAGCAATTGCCGGCCGATGATATGGTGCAGGGTGTGGAATTCACCCATACCTTCGTCTAGCTGGAGATGCAGCATGGACCGGGTCGCACGTTGCGACGCAACGGGCGTCATCTGCCGGTGACCAGGGTGAGCTGAATGCACCTCAACGCTGCGCGCCGGACGGGGGACGGACGTCCCCTAGGTTATTTCTGGTTCCGCCAGTCTCTCGGTCGCATTCCGAATCGTTGCTTGAAACGTCGCGAGAAATGGGACAGGTCGACGAACCCCCAGTCGAACGCGATGTTTCCGACGTTCTGATTGAGGGGGTCGACTTTGCGCAAATCCGCAGCAGCTCCATCGAGTCGCCGCTCCATCAGGTAGTCCGAGAAGGTCGTTCCTGTCCTGGCAAGGAGCATATGTACATAGCGCTCGCTTACGCCTGCTGCAGCCGCGACATCGACGGCCTTCAGGCCGGGCTCGTGCAGTTTCGTCTCGATTGCGCGCTTGACCGACAGCAAGGTTGCATGCGCGATCGACGTCGATTCCTTCACTCCACGGCTTTCGCGCCTCAGGCCTAGAGCGACGAGTTCAAGAAGGACCTCGAACAAGCGCGCAGCTTCGTCGGCCTCCATCGAGAAGGCCTTGGCGTTCAGCGTACGGGCCGTCTCGGTAATCAACGATCCAAGATGAGGATCGCCGGACAATTGAACGGGCTTGATGTCGAACGCCGGTCCCAGTCGCTCGCGCAGATTATCTGCGGGCACCCAGAAAGAAGCGACCTTGATGGGCTCCGACGGTTGATGAGCAAACCTGAACGGCCGGTCGCTGTCTATGATCGACACTTGGCCGGGCGACTGAACGAAGGTGCAGCCAGCTTGTTCGACAACACTTTCGCCGGCGAGCCTGAGATTGAGATAGAAACCGCGACGGTCGGATGCCGCAACGTCGGCTCGCGAGCGTATCGTGGTGTGCGCCGGAAATTGGACGCGATTCAGCGCACCATTTCCCAAGCCGATACTCTGGCCGTTTGCAGAAAACTCGATGCCGGAGGGACACTCGGGCGTTACTCTCATGAAGGCTTGGCAGATCGCCTCGCGGTAGTAAGCAAACCGTTCTGACGGCTTGACGGCGGCTGTCGTCCAGCTTCGATGAAGGAGATCTCCAGATTTCCCAGGCAATTTTTCACTCCCAGAACAATTAGCTTCGGTCCTGGCCAAGCAGGAATTCGCGATGACGTTCATGCTCTTGGAGGTACGCATGGGATGATCTCGTCGTTACACCTACCACGAAATGCCTAAACTTGCAGATAAGCGGTATTTTGATACCGATACTTCCACGGAGTTCGATGCCTCCGGCGACCCCGGCAGGTGGGCGGCAAGCTTACAGGCTGCCAAACCTCGCCGGGAGCCCAACCGCAACAGGTGTCGCAGCCCCTGGCAATACACAAGTTTGCTGTGGGCGGCCGGACTTGCCGCTGCGGCGTTTTATCTCGATCTGATCGTGGGCCACACCGCGAGCCCGATCCTTCTCTACCTTCTCGCGCAGCTGCTCGTGACTTCGCGCAATGGACGAGAGACTGGGCTGGTCGGGATCAGTGCAATAGCTGCACTGCTGACGATTGCCGCCTTCGTCGTGAACGCGGGGACGGCTGCCAATTGGGCAGGGGTCGTGCGGCTCTCAGAAGAGCTCATCGCTCTTGCGGTCGCGGGTCTGCTTCTTTCAAGAATCGCCGCAGCACGGCAGGCGTGCGAGTGGAGGTATGAGTCAATCTTCACGCGAAGCCGATTTCCGATTCTGGAGGTCGACTTTTCGCCCGCGCTGCCCTTCCTGCACAACCTCAAGGCCAGGGGCGTGGTCGACGTGGTGCAGTTCAGTCGCGAAACGCCCGGTTTCTTGTCCAATTTGAAGGAGAATGTCCGCCTGCTCGACATGAACGATGCGATGTTCGTTCATTTCGGCATGAAGCCGGGCGTAGATTTAATTCCGAGAACGATTGCTTCAGTTGCCGTCGACGACGATTGCCTGCTCGAACTGTTGCAGGTGATGTGGACCGGCAAGGAATACTACGACGGTGGTGGCCGCATCACCAGGGTCGACGGCAAGAAAGTGGATGTCATTCTCGGCGCTTCAATCAATCTGAAGGGGGCTGGCGCCGGATCCGTTATCGTGACGCTGGTCGATGTCAGCGCAAGGGAGGCGGCCAACAACGCCCTGATGGCGGCAAACGCCGAGTTGGCCCGGGCGACTCGCGTCGCGTCCGTCGGAACGGTGTCGGCAGCGATTGCGCATGAACTCAATCAGCCGATCGGCGCGATCCTTCTGAATGCCCAGACATGTCTCCGCTATCTGCGTCGCGAAGTGCCCGACGTCGGCGCGGCCTTGTCGGCGGCCGAACGGGTGGTCCGCGAGGGGGATCGAGCAGCCGACATCGTGCGGGAGACCAAAGAACTCGTCGCGGGGCGACGAAGGCGGCCCGCGCCACTCGGCGTGATCGGCTTGATCGAAGACGTTCTGGAACTCCTCGCTCAGGACATCGCCGATGTCGGAGCCGAATTGTTGGTTGACAAGCCCACCACCGAAGTTTGGATCCTTGGCGATCGGGTGGCCCTGCAGCAAGCTTTGGCCAATCTCGTGTTCAACGCGGTGCATGCACTGCGCGAGCAAGGGATCAGTCAGCGAAGGCTCATCGTCGCTCTGGCTCTCTCCGAGGGGTGCGCGACCATCAAGGTCCGTGACACCGGACTTGGTATATCCGAACAGATCTTCAACCGAATCTTCGATTCCTTCTTCACGACGAAAGAAGAAGGGACCGGAATGGGTTTGATGATCAGCAAATCCGTGATCGAAGCCCACGACGGCACCTTGAGGGCCCGCAATTGCAAGGGTGGCGGAGCTGAATTCGAGTGCACCTTGCCCTTGTGGACTCGTGCGGTGGATGAGACGCCCCAATCGGCGACGCCGGAGCGATCCGAGGCAAATGGTCGCGTTGTCGACGCTGACCCAACTATGCAGCAGCCGTCACCCGGAAAATTGCAGCCCTTTGGTTCTCGTAGGGAACATCAGGAAGCTGGGCGGCAAGCAATGACAGTCGGGCCCTTTCGATGGGGTTCCGATGAGCATGCGGATCGAAATCAACCTGGAGGTCGAAGGGACGAATGGTGATTACTGCTTCTGCCGGGCGGAGTGAGGCTCCGTCCGTGCATATCATCGACGACGACGAAGGCTTCCGTGTTGCCTTGGGCCAACTGTTGATATCGGAAGGGCACAACGTGCGCCAGTTCGGGGCCGCGGAGGAATTCATCAAATCTGGAAACGCGCGGTCACCCGGCTGCCTCGTCCTCGACGTCTGTTTGCCGGACGTGAGTGGGATCGATCTGCAAAGGCGTCTGATCGATTCCGGAATACTGATGCCTGTCGTCTTGATGAGCGGCCAGGGCGATATTCCAACGACGGTGCAGGGCATGAAGGCGGGAGCAGTGGACTTTCTGCCCAAGCCGTTCGACGATCAGCACCTATTGAACGCCGTGACTTCGGCTCTATCTCTGGACGCAGAGAATCGTGCCCAGGAAAAAGAGTTCGCCGATCTCAAGGAGCGTGTGAGCAGCCTTTCGGCCCGCGAACGCGAAGTCCTTTCTCATGTCGTGGAGGGGCAAATGAACAAGCAGATCGCGTTCAAAATGGCCATTAGCGAGATTACGGTCAAAATTCACCGAAGCAACGTCATGAAGAAGATGGGTGCCCGCTCGCTGGCTGCGCTCGTGAGAATGACAGAAGCTCTCCGCAACAGGTCCTGATACGTATTTTATCACGACCTACAAGGTGATCTGAGCGGTTGAACCGGCTACGGCTTGCTTCCGAGGCGCTTGAGCGCGGGATTACCGCGCTCAAGCAGGTTTGGATGGCCGTCATCGTTCCGTGTTGGCCACATGTCGATCGAGAAAGCTTCGGATCAGCGGCGCCATCTCGTCCAACTTGTCCTCGAGGGCAAAGTGCCCTGTGTCGAGAATGTGCATCTCGGCCTTGGGAAGATCACGGAGGTAGGGATGGGCACCCTCCTCAGGGAAGATTTTGTCGTTCTTTCCCCACACGATCAGCGTGGGCGGTTTGCGCTCGCGGAAGTATGCCTGAAACTTGGGGTAAAGGGGCACGTTGGTGCCGTAATCCTTGAAGAGATCGAGCTGGATGTCTTTGTTGCCCGGTCTGTCAAGCCCGGCTTGGTCATGCACCCAGTTGTCCGGGCTGATCCGCGTCAGATCCTTCACGCCGTCGGTGTACTGGAATTTGGTCGTCTCAAGCTTGACCAGGCCAGCCAGCGCCTCGCGATTCATCTCCGAATTATCACCCCAATAGGTCTTAATCGGGTTCCAGAAGTCACGCAAACCCTCTTCATAAGCGTTGCCGTTCTGAACGATCAGAGCGCTAACCCGGTCCGGATGCTTGAGGGCGAGCCGATAGCCGACCGGCGCTCCGTAGTCCATGACGTACATCGCGTATTTATGGGTCCCAAGCTGTTGCATCAGCGTGTCCACCATGTCGGCGAAGTGGCCAAACGTGTACGCGAACTTTGTGTGATCTGGCGCGTCGCTCTCACCGAAGCCAGGATAGTCCGGAGCGACGACATGGTAGCGATCGGCGAGCAGGGGAATAAGATTGCGGAACATGTGCGAAGACGTCGGAAAGCCGTGGAGCAGAAGCACGACTGGGCCGTCGCCTGGACCGGCCTCACGGTAGAACATTTTCACGCCGTCGATAGTCTTTGAACGGTAGTGCACGGTGACCGGTGGCTTGAGCACCGCGCGGTCCTCCTTGGCGTATGTCGGGCCGATGAGGCCCGGTGATACGAAGCCCACGATCGCGATGAGCGACAAGAGCAGCAGCTTTTTCATAAATTCTCCTTTGGAAGTGCTGGTCAACAGAACCGAGGACAGTCCAGTCGGTGCTCGGTCGCAAGCATTCCTAGGTATGATTGGGCTGGAGGTGGCGCTGATCCATACTGCCCTGACTACTTTGCAGGCGATTGACGGAGGCGATCTTGAACACTTTGACCATGAGCGATGGGATCAATCTCTTTTACAAGGATTGGGGCCCCAAGGACGCTCCGCCCATCTTCTTCCACCACGGATGGCCTTTGAGTTCTGATGAGTGGGACCCTCAGATGCTTTACTTCCTTGAGAAGGGATTTCGCGTCATCGCCCATGACCGCCGCGGGCACGGGCGCTCGTCTCAGACAGACGCGGGAACGGACATGAACACTTACGCTGCGGATGTCGCGGCGCTCGTCGATCACCTCGATTTGAGCGGCGTGGTTCACGTGGGTCACTCGACCGGAGGTGGCGAAGCTACACGATATGTTGCCCAAGCCAAGCCTGGGCGAGTTTCGAAAGCGGTCCTTGTCGGCGCGATTCCGCCGGTGATGCTGAAGAAGCAGAGCAACCCGAACGGATTGCCCAAGGAGGTTTTCGATGGCCTGCGCGACGCGCTCTTTGCCAATCGCGCTCAATTCTATCTCGATATCGCTCGCGGTCCGTTCTACGGCTTCAACAGAGCGGGTGCCAAGGTCTTGGAAGCGGCAATTTGGAACTGGTGGCGTCAGTCGATGATGGGGGCGGCGAAGGCGCAGTACGACTGCATTGCGGTCTGGTCGGAAACCGATTTCACCGAGGATCTGGCGCGCATCGACGTGCCGGTTCTGGTTATGCACGGCAATGATGACCAGGTCGTGCCGATCGCGAATTCGGCGCTGCTGAGCGTCAAGCAGTTGAAGCAAGGTGAGCTCAAGGTCTACGAAGGATTTCCACACGGCATGTTGACGACGAACGCCGACAGACTGAATGCCGACATATTGGCATTCATTCAGAAGTAGAGATGGCGCGAGTATTTGGAAGGGGAATTCCATGCCACCAGACCTCAAGCGTTACGCCGATCCGGCCAATCCTGCGCTTCCACACGTACCATTCGCGTTGGATGTTTCGCGGGCGGCGCTGGTGATAACCGACCCCCAGATCGATTTTCTGAGTCCGAAGGGTGCTGCCTGGGAGGTGTTCAAGGACAGCATTACCGAGCTCGATACAGTGAACAATCTGGGGCGCCTCTTCGTGGCGGCGCGAGATGCGAATCTGCCGATCGTCATATCGCCTCACTACTATTATCCGCACGATCACCGATGGAGCTTTGCTGCGCCAGGCGAGGCACTTATGCACAAGCTCCGCATGTTTGATCGGCCAGGCCCTTTGTCCGTGGACGGATTCGTCTGTTCGGGAGCCGATTGGCTCCCGGAGCTCAAGGATCTCATTGAGGATGGCCGGACAATCGTGTGCTCGCCGCACAAGATCGCCGGACCGCAGACCAACGACACCATCTTCCAGTTGCGCAAGCTCAAGGTGGATCAGGTGATTCTGGCAGGCATGGCCGCGAACTTCTGCGTAGAATCGCACCTGCGGGACTTCGTCGAACATGGATTCGAAGTCGCCGTCGTACGCGATGCGACTGCAGGAAGCAGGATCCCGGAGGGTGACGGCTATTCGGCAGCGCTTCTGAACTTTAGGTGGCTGGCGAACGCATTGTTGCCTACCGACTCCCTCGTAAGGATGCTCGGCGCAAGCGTGCACGGTTCGAGCGCCGAGGGTGCGTCAGACCATACCTCGGTATAGTTTCGCAAGCTCGTGCAAACCGAGAATGTCTGACGTGGCCGTGTAGAGCGAGGGATAAGGATGTCGAGCAAAGATCAATCGCCCGCGTGGGGTGGGCTGGACAAGATGTCCGATCTGTCTCGCAGGAAGTTCATCGCCAGTTCGGCAGGAGTCGCCGGGAGCATTGTTTCTACTCGCGCTGCCGCAGAGTCCCTTGCCGATGTGCCTCCACGGGAGGTCGGAGCCGATCTGGGTGCCCGCAGCGAACGTTCCAAATATGTCACCCTGGCCCGCATTCCCGAAGCTGGGCCTGGCAAAAGGAACGTCGATCCGAGCGATGCGATCAACTCCAAGACGCCGCTCGATAAGCTCTACGGCAGTATCACTCCGTCGGATCTACATTACGAGAGGAGCCATTCAGGCGCGCCGGACATCGATCCTGTCAAGCATCGATTGCTGGCGGATGGCATGGTTCGCAAGCCGTTGGTGTTCACGGTCGAAGATTTGAAGGCTATGCCGTCGGTCACTCGCACGGTCTTCATTGAATGCACCGGCAACGGTTGGGAGAACTGGAAGAAGGCGGACGAAAGTCTCAGCGTGCAGAACACCCACGGTTTGGTCAGCACGAACGAGTGGACTGGAGTTCCCTTGAGGTTCCTAGCCGAGCTGGTCGGCCGTGAAAGAGACGCCCATTGGTTGCTTGCAGAAGGTGGAGACGCTGCCGGTGTTGCTCGCAGCATTCCGCTCACTGACGAAATCCTGGACGAGGCCTTCGTCGCTTACGGGCAGAACGGCGAGCCGCTACGCCCGGCCCACGGCTTTCCGATACGACTGATCATGCCGGGATTTGAGGGCAACCTGAACATCAAATGGCTGCGCCGTCTCAAGTTCGGCGATCAGCCTTGGATGACCCGATGGGAGACGGCCAGATACACTCAGCTACGTCCGGACGGTAGGGCGACCCAGTTCCAACTCCGGATGGAAACGAACTCGGTTATCACCTCTCCTTCCGGAACCATGGTGATCCGCCCGGGCTATCAGCGTATCACGGGCCTTGCTTGGAGCGGCCACGGCAAAATCGTCAAGGTCGAGGTTTCTGCGGATGGGGCAAAGAGCTGGAAGGAGGCGAAGCTCAATCTTCCCGCTCTTCCGAAGGCTCAAACCCGGTTTCAGATAGACTGGGTCTGGGACGGAAAGCCAACCAAGATTGTCAGTCGGTCTACCGACGAGAAGGGCAATGTTCAGCCGGATCGGAAATCGTTCATCGCCGCGGTGGGCACGAACGCGCTGTTTCACTACAGCGCGCAACAGACCTGGAGCATCGACGACAAGGGGAAGGTCCGCAATGTCCTGGATTGATCGAGCGCTCCTGGCTTGTGGTGCACTCGCGCTCGTGACGCCCGTTCTCGCCCGCGACCCCGTTATCAGCTACGATTTCGGCCGCCCGGCGACGCCACAGGAGATCGCCTTGTGGAACATAGACGTCAGGCCTGATGGAACCGGATTGCCGCCAGGGAGCGGGACGGCAGCCCGCGGCAGACAGGTTTTCGCGGAGAATTGCGCCGCTTGCCATGGTGAGAACGGCGTCGGTGGGATCAAGGATCGTCTTGTCGGAGGGCAGGGAACGCTGGCATCCGATGCTCCGGTGAAGACCGTCGGCAGCTACTGGCCCTACGCAACCACGCTATTCGATTACATCCATAGGGCAATGCCCTACCAGGCTCCTGGTTCGCTCAGCAACGACGATACCTATGCGGTGGCGGCTTACATCTTGAGCTTGAATGGCATCGTGGCAGCGGATGGCAAGCTCGACCGGGAGAGTCTGCCAAATGTCCGGATGCCCAACAGGAACGGGTTCGTGCCCGATCCGGCATTCGATCCGGCGAAGCTGTTCAAGACGAAATGAGGGCGAATTTCTTCGGAGCCATCCTCTGTATCGTTGGTCTCTTGTTATCTGGAGTTAAGTCGATGTCGGCAGACGGAATTATCACCTTGCCCAGCAGCTTCGGTGCTGCCGAGACCATGAGGCGGCTTGAAGCCGAGATCAAAGCAAGGGGCATGACGGTGTTCGCCCACATCGATCACGCCGACGGCGCTGCCGCGATCGGGCTTCCATTGCGGCCGACCGACCTCCTTATCTTTGGTGCCGCGAAGGGAGGTACACCTTTGATGCAGTCTCAACAGACGGCCGGCATTGACCTTCCTTTGAAGGCTCTCGTCTGGCAGGACGAAAACGGGACAACATACGTTTCCTACAACGATCCTGCATTCATCGCCCGCCGCCATGGCCTTGCCGACAACACAAAGCCAGCAGTAGAGGCAATGTCGAACGTGTTGAAGTCGATCGCGAACAAAGCGACTACGCGCCCTTAATGACCGGGGCCGCGCGACAAATGGCTTGAGCACTTCAAGGCCGATTTCGGCTGATCAGGAGCAGGGCTTGATGCCCGGACGTTCGGCTCGGCGCAGGACTAAGCAAACGTCTCCGGACGACTGAGACTCTGATTGATGTTGGCCGTAGGTCGGCGGCCCCTATCTCCGTCGCAGGTGCTGCCCTCGTTCTTGTCTCGGTGAGCTGCAAGGGGCAAGAACGACGCTGCCTGCGAGCGACGGAAAATCCGAGGAGAAGCCCAGATCGACTGGCCTCCGGTCAGAATGCGATCGATCGGGGTGGTCGTCTCAATCCTTGGAAACCGTAGGGTCGAGGAAAACGTAGAGCGATTGGATGCGTCCAGCCCTGAAATGTGCGACGTCGGTCCCGCTTGCGGCGGCTGGCCCATCCGGAATACCAGCGCGCCAACGTAGCCGAGCTACGTCGTGGTGACCTGTTGCCGGGCCAATGGGAGTGAAAACAAACTCTTTTGGCAGGGTTGTGAGAAGGTTCGAAACTGTGGCGCTGATTGCTTCTGCACCGATAGCCTCGTGGTCCGGCTCGTAAACGGCCGCGTCATCTGCATACAGCTCGCTGATTGCCGTCATCCGCTTGGCGACATCCCTCTCGCCGAAGACACGCACGATGTTCGCCCTCATCAATCGGTCGTAGTCTGCGTTTTCCATCACCCGCTCCGGGTAGGACCAAGCGACACTTGCTTGGTCTTCATCTTGCCTGGCGGCAAAGGTAGCTGCTGAGCCAACGCAGCCATCTATACATAGGTATAGGCAGCCGCCCGAATCCAGCCGTCCGAGGGAAAAGTGCGAAGCGGTTTCGGAAAGATCATGCGCAAACAACAGCAGAAAGCGCGATGACGATTCATCCCAAATCTCATCGCGCTTTAGGGGGTACGCCAATCGCGTGGGCGCATCCCAAATCGCTTCTTAAAATTACGAGTGAAATGAGATAGATCGGCAAACCCCCATTCAAATGCAATTGCTCCGATATCGGCGGACGCGAATTCGGGAGCGCGCAAACTCGCGGCTACGTTGTCGAGACGCCGCTGCATGACATGGTCGCGAAAGGTCGTGCCGGCTCGCGCGAAAAGCATATGCACATAGCGCTCGCTGATGCCGACTGCGGCGGCGATATCGGAAACCCTCAGTCCCGGCTTGTTCAGCCGAACTTCGATCGCGCGCTTGACGGCGAGGGTGGTTGCGTCGGCGACTGACGACGACTCTCGTATGGTCGAGCGGCTCTCACACGACAGCGCTAGGGCAACAAGGTCAAGCAGAGCCTCGAACAATCGTCCGGCATCATCGGGGGACATCTGAAGCGCGTGGAGGTTCAAGGTGCGCGCCGTCTCGGTAATCAGTGGACCCACATGTGGATCGTCGGAGAGCCGAGCCGGTTTGATGTCGAATGACGGTTCGAGCCGCTCGTAAAGTGCCTCTGCGGGCATCCAGAACGAGGTGACGCTTGTCGATCGTGCCGGGTGGTGGGTCAGCGAAAACGGGCGATCGCTATCGATGAGGCAGACTTGTCCTGGCGACGCCACCATGTCGATACCGGCCTGCTGAACCAGGCTACGCCCGGCAAGCCGGTAGTTCAGATAAAACCCGCGTCTATCCGCCGCCTTAACATCGGCAATGGTGCGTAAGGTCCTATGCGGAGGATAAACGACAACCCTATTGAGCGCACCGGTACAGAGAGCAATACTTTGGCCACTCGCCGAGAACTCGGGTGCCGCGGGGGCCTCCGGTGTCATTTTCATGAAAGCTTGACAGACCACTTCGCGATAGTAGGCGAAGCGCTCGGTCGGCTGGACCAGATTGGTCGTCCAGTTCTGAGTGCGGCTGTGGTTCGTCTTATCCATTGCTTCTGTCGCAAACCGATATCACTCCGCCCCAGCCAAGCGGTGAGAACATGTTTCGGTTCATGGTCGAGATTTCTACTTTGTGCCTGCGTCAGCCCGGTCATGTCAAGCGATTCCGATCTAGCAAATAGCTCCCGACCGAGGAGGCCGCCCCTCCCGGTGCGGCAGCCTTCAGACTGAGAAGTGACGGAATCGTGTCTGCGCGATCATCCATCGAAAGCAGCCTTTCTGCGCCAGCGCCGCTAAAGCGCAGCGGCGAGCTGTCCCGGTCCCGTCTCAAGTCGATAATTGTTGCAGTTTCGACAGCAATGAACTGTTGAGATCGATCGTTCCGGCCGGCCGCGGGACGGGGCATCGTTGTGAACAGACAGAGCAACCAGCGGCGCCACCTGATGCAGAGGACAGCCGCATCAACGGATGGAGACAGAAATGTCTGAAACTGACATGACGCAAGAACGTAAATTCGGCATTGGTGCCATTGCGACGATCGGAGTCCTTTTTGGATTGCTGCTGTTTTCAATCGTAGTCGCCGTGCTGGGCTGGACGTCAGCAGGCGATGTCCGGATGTCGCTGGACGGTTGGATCGCATTGGCACTCGGGACGTTCTTTTCGCTTCTGGTCGGAATTGGCCTCATGGGGCTGGTATTCTACAGCAGTCGAACCGGACACGATGAGGCTGTCGTCGTCCACGTGCAGAATACGACGGAGGCCCGCGATCAAGAAGTTTGATCGTTCGTTCACAAAGTGGGGAGCGCGCCCAAGTCTGCCGCAGCTTCAGTTCAGGAGGCGGTTTGAGCGAAGCCGCGGTACAGCAACTTCAAGGAACGCCTGGACCTTGGCCGGTGCATGACGACATTCCGGATGAAGCACGTGGATTGGGAAAGGGGGCTCTTCGTATTCGCCGAGAGTAGTCTGCAATTTACCTTCGACGAGCGCTGGGCCGATCTGATAGTGAAGCACCCGCGTCAATCCCAAACCGGCCTCTGCTGTGGCGATCGCGGCCTCATTTGTGTTACACTCTAGGTCCGGACCATGATACGCTCGTCACGCGCTAATCGGCATTCCGGCGAGGCCCAGGCGCTCGTGGACGTTACGATGCGATGATCCTTCAGATCTGAAGGGGTGACAGGAATACCATTCTTCTCGAAGTAGGACGGCGTTCCGCAAATCACGCGTCTCACTATGCCGACCTTGATCGCGCTGAAGCCGGAATCCGGTAGGTGCCCGATCCGAATCGCGACATCGATCCCCTCCTCAACGATGTTCACGGCCGATCCAGGAACAAAGCTCTACCGGACATCGTTGGATGAGCGTCGAGATACTCCGTCATGATCGGTAGTACGCACATCTGCCCGAAAAGAGCGGAGGCGGTAACCGCAAGCCTGCCGGAGGGCTTTGCAAGCGATCCCGCGGCCGCCGCTTCCCCGTCGACGATGTCGGACAAGATGCGACGGCAATCGTCGAAATACCGGGATCCGGATTCGGTGAGCTTGACCGAGCGGGTCGTTCGAACGAAAAATCGAGTGCCAATCGTTTCCTCGAGAGCCGCAACGGCCCTGGTCACCGCCCGTGCACTCATGTGAAGGAGCCGAGCGCCTTCCGCGAAGCTCTCCGCCTCCGCGACCGTGACGAACGCACGGATCGCTTGCCAGCGATCCATAACTGTCTCTCGCTTTTTGCTTTACCTCCTGAACTCGGAGGCCCGCTTCATCTATACAATGGAATGATTGACGGCCTCGGAGGCCGGTCCTCGAAGCTTTACGCCGAAGGCACGCGCGATCTGACCAGATTGCGGCGGACGAGCGTATAATTGTCACCGGCTGATGAGCCGGCGCCTGATGTTCATCGAGCCCCGCCGAAGCCAGCCCGAGTTCGACAAGACGCGTGTGTTCAAAGGCAACGTCCATGCGGTCCGCGTGGTCAGTTCGTCCTACGGAGCCTTGCCTATATCGCGCCGGAACGGCCGATCTCCTGGTGGATTGGGACTACAAGCTTTCGGACTGTCCGCCGGCACACGCCTGACGGAGAAGCCGGCGGTCTCGTCAGCGACCTGCGTAGCGGACCGTTCCGGATCTACGAGCCCGGTTGTCTCAGGTCCAACGGTGTAAGCTAAGATGAATTCGTCGAATGCGTCATCGCGTCCGCGGGTCTTCTTCTCGGATCTCAAGGGAGGGGGCCTTGGCACTCGAAATCGAGCCTGCAACGCATCTGCAACACCGGAGCATTAACGCATTGATTCATCATGCCATTACACGGTTTCCCAAACCGTAGGTCGCATGTTCGAGTCATACCGGGATCGCCATAATATCAAGCGCTTGGTCACTCCTCGCGAGAACGGAGCAAAGAAATTTGCTCCGTTTTTGCTCCGCGCTGGCTTTCGCGATCAGAAATGGTCTGCACCGAGCGCGACGCCGTTGCGCTCCGCGACCAGCCGCACATAGCCGCGCAGCACGTTCTCCTTGAAAGCGTACCAGGAGTTTCGCTTGCGGACGATGATGCCGCCGTGGGCCTGATCGCAGAGTCGATAGAGCCGGGTGCGGAATTTCTCGATGTCGAGCGGCTTGCGGCCCTTCGGCTTCCGGTGATCCATGATCGGCATGTATGACCGCTCGTAGATGTCCTTGATCTGCCGTTCGAGGTGCGTCGATTCCGCGACCGACCACAGCGCCTCCTCGTAATCGACCGAGTTGGTCGTCTTCTGGATGGCGTAGTTGTAGGCCTCGCGCAGCGGGCTCTCCGCGCGCTCGATGGCGCGGCTGATGGCCTTGTGGAAATCGTCGCTCGATGCGGCCTTGCTGGTCTTCTGGTGGTCGAAAATCTCCCACAGCAGGTTCTCGGCGATCAGGTGCACATAGTACGGGAAGCCGTCGCTGATCTGGCTGATGCGGATGAGGAAGTCGCGGTCCACCTCGAAGCCGAGTTTGGCGGCGGCGTTGGTGACGATGGCCCAGCGCGCATCATAGGAGATGGGCGCCAACTCGAACGGCGTGATCGCGCGGCTCGCCGACAGATGGCTGCCGATGATCTCGTCGAGCGTCTTGCCGATGCCGCACATCACCAGCTTCAAGGGCAGGCGCATGGGCGCAGCGACCTCCGCTAGGGTCGGGAGAGCCACCGCCATTTCGGAAAGGCGTTCCGCGTAGACCTCCGTCTCCGGCTCGCTGACGCCGTTAGACTGCATGAAGGCGGAAAGATCATCTGCCGCCTGCCGGAAGGCCCCCAGATGATCGGCCAGCGGCATCGCCGCAGGCGCCGTGAGGCTCCTGCGCCGGCGCAACGCTTCGGCGATCTTGTGCATCAGCGCCACGGTTTCGCCGGGACTGTGCAGCACCATCTCGGCCAAAATGCCGCCATGGTCGCCGGACAGGCGCTCGCGCAGCCAGTTATCGACAATTTCGATAAAGGCGAGATCGGCCTGATTCCGATCCATGACGGCAGCACCCGGATCGATATCCGCCTCAGCCGGATAGGGCTTGATGAGGTGCTGGCAGAAACCATGGATGGTAGAACATGTGATCTCGTCGATCGCGGCGGTCGCCGCGATCAGATTGTCCCGCTGCGCCTGCGACAGGCCGTCGGGCAGCCCGACAGCGAGCTCGGGGGCGATGTGGCCAGCGGCGAGATCGGCGACGAAATCCCGGACGCGCGCGAGGAGTTCGCTTGCCGCCAGTTCCGTGAAAGTGACCGCGGCGATGGCCCGCGGTGCGACGCCCTGCGCCAACATGACGGCGATGCGGCCGGCCATGAGCGCGGTCTTGCCAGATCCCGCGCCGGCCTCGACGAGGATGGAGCGGTCATGACGGCTGATCGCGTTATGTCGGGCCCCGTCATCCTTGAGGATCTTCACGCAGCTCATCATTCAGCCTCCCAGACCTGAGCGAGATCACCGAGCCGTTCGGTTGCGGCAGATCGCTTGCGTTTGCAGTAAGTGGCGCCAGCATTGGCCGGCAGGGCGAAGGCGAGATCGTCATAGTCGCCGCCCGTATCCGGACCGGGCAATGCCGCGCCGCTCGCAACTGCGGTGCGTGCGGCCAGGAGATGGCCCGTGATGTCCGCAAGCACGGCTTCCGGATCGTCAAGTTGAAGATCGAGCGGTTCGCGCGGATATCCGCGAAGACAACGTCGTACGATATACCGTACGTCCTCAGACCTACATCAACCTGGCCGATGCTCGCGGGGAGCTTTTCGGACTCAAGATGATGGGCTCGATTCCGGGATACTTCGTCGGCCTCGGATTATTGCTGACATTCATCGGACTCGTCCTGGCGTTGAATCTCGCCGCGGGCAGTACGGCCGCAGGCTCGGCAGAGGCGATGACGGCTTCTCTGAACGAGTTGCTTGCGGCGGCCACGTTCAAGTTTTCGACCTCGATCGCAGGCTTGGGTGCATCGCTAGGTCTGGCCCTCGCGTTCCGGACTTATCAGATCTGGATTGAGGGTGCCTTCGAAGGGCTCGCCCGCTCCATCGAGCAACGAATGCTCTATTCTCCGCCCCAGCGCATCGCAGAGGAATCCCGTCAGATACTCGCTGCACAACGGGATCAGTTGAAGGAGATAAACAGCGAACGCTTCTTCGCTCGTCTAGGAGAAACCGTAGCCCCGGCGCTAGGAAACGCGATAACTCAAGCCGTGGGTCCGCTCTCCGATCGTCTCGAACGTACGACGGAAGAACTCGCGCGAACTTCTCGAACGGGCGCGGATGCCTTGGTCCAGAACTTCGTCGACCGACTTGACCAAGGCGCCAGCCGGGAGATGCAAGAGATCGTCGGTGCGCTCAAGAGCCTACGTGACTCGCTGGAGAGAACTCAAAACAACTTGTCGGGCTCAGGAGAGGACTTCTCAAACAAGCTGACGCAAGCGGCGGAAGCGATCGGCGGCGTGCTTGCGCAGGCTAGTCAGAACCTCAGCGGCTCCGCGGCCGATGTCGCGAAGTCGGTCCAGACCGGCCTCGCTCAGCTGATTGGAAGCCTCGAAACGCAATCGCAGGGCTTCGGAAATACACTTACGGATCGTTTCGGCCTGAGCGTCGGAGAAGCCCTTTTTGTTCGAATCCTTGGTCGCCTTGACGCCCCGGACCCTGATGCGGGAGAACGGATTCTCGGTCTTCAATTTGCCGCGCTCGATCTGAAAACCGGCGACCGCCCTGAGGGAGGCGATCCATACTTCGCGGATCGATTTCTTCGCGATGCCTTGTTCGGTGAGGTGGTCGACCCAGCGATAGGCGTCGTCCCTGGTCATCCGGCAGAGGTCGGTGTGACCGACGAAGTCGCAGAACGCCTTGATCTTCGGCCTCCAGCGCTTCGCGGTCGCACCCGATGACCCGCCCTTGATGCCGGCCTTTTCGCAGTAGAACTCGAACGCCTGCTGAAGATCGATCCGCTTCGAGAGGGAGGGGGCGTTCTTCGCGAAAGCGTCCGATTCCGAAAAGTCACGATCCCTGGCCGCCCGGGTCAGGTCGACCGAGATCTGTCGCTGCGCCTCGACGAACATGGGCAGGAAGCGATTACGGTCGGCATCGTTCAGGACATACCCGTTTCGGTTCAGAAACTGGTCCAGTAGCTGCTCGTCGTACTCGCGCTCCTGGTCGTTCTCATCCTCGTCGCGCAGGTGGGTATTCTGGCCCCACCGCGCCCCGGCGGGAGGATTGCGGATCTGGGCCTCGCGGCCCTGCTCGTGGACGACGCGCTGAAGTCCGCTAAGATCCCAGTCGGTCATAGTCCGGACCGGCGCGGCAGGCGTTCTGCCGGCGGCCTCGGCCGCCCGCAGCCGGTCCTCCCACTCCCTGTCCAGATCGAGGCTGAGCTTGTTGCACCGGACGACGGCCGTCTTGAATTCGGTCGTATCGAGCGAGCGCCAGACCTCGCGGCGGCCGACGACGATCCGGTAGCGCTCCGGCACCTTCTTGCGGAGCCACCAGGCGTCGCCCTTCTTCTTCTTGCGGACGGGGGTCGGCATTTTTAGATAACTTTTAGGTTTTCCCACGTGGTGTAGCCCCTTGGTGTAGCCCCGGGACATGCAGGAAGCCCTTATTCCGCCGATAAAATTTGAAATATCAGCGGGTTAGTTCAACGGGGGTAGTGGGAATCCCTCCCTCTCCGCCAGCTCAGCGACCCCCCTCTCAATAGCTCCGCAAAATCAGCCTGATGCCGGTGCCGTTCGCCCCGCGAGCACCATCCGCGCCGTCGCCACAAACGCCTGCGCCGCGGG